>Ga0256839_1000014_pt1 | contig 242924 bp, 196 predicted proteins | sample 354166metaG_FD_185968 | JGI IMG/M metagenome (GOLD analysis project Ga0256839, IMG submission 185968) | Hydrothermal vent microbial communities from Mid Atlantic Ridge, Atlantic Ocean - 354-166 | ecosystem: Environmental > Aquatic > Marine > Hydrothermal vents | place: Atlantic Ocean: Mid... | reverse complement strand
TTTCTCTTTCTCTTTCTCTTTTTGGGCTATGGCAGTAGGCGATACAGTGGGCTTGAGTGCTTGTTGGTCGCGCTTGATAATCGCACTGGCTAATTTGCGGGCTTCTGACTTGTAGTCCTTCCACCAACGCAAGCTCCATAGGGGCAGCGGGCTCCATTGCTTTTTCTGGAGTTGTTGCCATTGGTGGCGCTCCCATTCAGGTGCCGTCATAGGAGTATGAGCTAAAAATGCATCAGGGACCAATGCCAAGGGTTTACCTATAGCATGGGCTGGTTGTATGAGCAGGTCAAGGACGAGATCGTCACTTCGCCGTGCTAATTGTATCCGTTCGGGTGAGAGGTAATCTCGCATTAGCTGAGCTACTTCGGTCACAAAAGGCGAGGTGTACTTTTGCCAAGGCAGGGGAAGGCCGATTTCTTTGGCTATCTCAATGGCGCGATTGCGGTGTTGCAAGTGTATAGCTTGGGCCAATAAGATCAATTGAGCCAGCAAGCGTTGCCCAGGCGCTTCTTCACTTCGGCTCATGTGCTGGATGCGCGCAGAGGGAATGCTGTGTATCCATACAATGGATTGCGCCTGTCGTCTTGCAATTAGATGTAGTGCTTCAACTTGCTCTGGCTCGTCGAGTAGCCCTAGATGACGTGTCACTCCACCTTGGACATTGACTTGGCCATAAGTGACACTTATCAATAATAGGTCGAACTGTTGGCCATGTAGTTCATCTGGCGTAAGCACTAGTAGGCCATTGCGTTCGAGTTGTTCGAGTTTGTCAGCGCCTTGTTGATGCTGTTGTTTGATTTGTAATATGTGGCTATATACCAGGTTGCGTTGTGCTTTGGTAAGGCATACAACGCCTACTGAGGGGAAGGTACGCTGTGTGCCTGTCTTGATCTTGAGCAGTTGGCGGGTTACTTGTATAGCTTCGGATGCGTTAGTGTGGCTTTGGCTATCGTAGCGCCCTTCTGCATGAATGACATGCCAATGCTGAGGTGGTTCATACCACGGCGTAAAGTATTTGAGTTGATCGGGCACGATGTGGTAAAATGGGCGTTCGTGCTCTTCGAGCCATTGCAATACACTGGTCTGATAGGTGAGGTAGTGTGGACTGCCCGTAGCTACGATCTGGTGTGCCAAAGAGCGCATATAGGCACCTTGAGCTGCAGGCATGCGGTTGGCCTCATCGATGAGGAGCAAATCAGCTACTGGTTGCTGGGGGATAGCTTGTCGCCAAGTGATTGCCACTGCAGGCGTTAATAATGCAATGGGGAAGAGTGTAGGCCAGAAGTGCTGCCCCTGAGTCAGTTGTTGTTCGAGCGAAGGCACTTGTGGTGGTGGGCGTTTAGTGGTGAGGTGTTGGTATAAGGTTTTGTTCTGTGCTCTGAGCGCTTTTAATGCTTGGTGCCACTGTTGCTGCCAACGCCACAAGGCATATTGTTGCCATACCTTTTGGGCTTGTCTTTCCTCGTGTGAAGAAACTGCCTCTAGTGGATGCATGTCCTCGGGCAAGTCGGGGTGTTGGCGTCGGCTCAAAACTTGATGTAGATACCAACTGGCAAAAACCGCTGTAGGGTCCTTGGGTTTAAGACGTATCAGGATGGCCAACACCTTTTGGGCTTGAGGTGGCATGAGCAAGTAATGGCGCTGCCAAGGGTGAAAATCGGCAAAGTCGCGCATGGCATGTTGCAAGGTGTCGAAGCGCTCGGCCAACTGTTCGATGAACGTGCGTTTTTGGGGTATGGTGAGCATTTGATGCGTGACGGGCTGTGCTAGTAGCTTGCTCGCATTGAGTTGTTCTAACAATTCATCCAGCGTTTGCTCCAGATCCCTTACTCGTTGGCCAAAAGCCTCGTCGGTGGAGAGGATGTGCTGGCTACTGAGCCTTTTTAGCTGTTCGTGGACCAACACCGGAATGCCTTGGCGCCACTGTGCTAGCTTGTCTATGAATAATGGCAACACGCGCTCCAATGTAGCGATGCTTTTTACCCTCTTGGGTACGTCCAACTTCAGTTCCGGCCATTCTGGCCAGCTTTCTATCAATGAGCTGTATTGTGCCAACAATTCTTTTTGCGCAGCCTTGCGTTCCTTTCCCTGGGCTGTCAGGGTGGCAAGGCCACTCTTTTTGGCGTAAGCCTGCCCAAATGCTTGGCGCAATTCGATCAGTTGTTGTTGGAGATTTTCAAGGCGCTTGGATAGATCAAAAGCTTTGTGCTGATAGTAGTGTTGTAGCTGATCGATCCATTCATCCATAAGGCACACATAAGCCCATAGCAATTCATGAAGCCTTTTGGCAAATGAGAGGAGCAGGCGAACAACCAACTGTTGAGCAGCGGCTCGGTCCAGCTCGGTAAAAAAACGCGGATGTAGTTGGGTCAAGGGATGGTGTAAGTCGCCCACAGGCTGAAACAACTTATAGCCCGTTTGTAAGGAGTCGAATAGTAACTCAAATTCTTCTTGGGTAAAGGCAAAGGGCTTAGGATCTAAAAGTGGATTGAGGAGCTCTTTTCCCCCTTGGCGCTGATATTTTAAAAATAGGCCTACAGCATCCGTCCAATGTGCTGAGCCGAAGATGGGGCGGCGTAGGGCACCATAGGAATTTTGTATATGCTTAAGTCGGTGAGCCGTTTGAGTGGCAGTAGCTAATTGCTGAGCCGAAGGTGGCGAATATCTGTCCGAGTTAGCTCCTTGTAGCACAATGCGGGCTGTGTCGCGAAGTAGGTGATGATCGTTCCACGGGTCGGTAAGTAGCACAGTAGTAGGGCCAAAACCTAAATCGTTAAGTCGTTCCTGAATACGGCGCAATGTGCTGGCGCGATCTGAAACGACCATGCAGCGCTTGCCTGCCGTAAAGTAACGGGCTACCATAGCTACAATCCATTCCAGGCGTTGCTCATAGTGCGTACATCGGATGGCACTGACTGAAGTACACGTACTGAGCTGCATGGCACTGGCCTGAGAGGGCGTAAGTGCTACTCGTACTGGAAAGTAATCTACAGGAGCCATGGACTCAGGCGCAAATGCCTCATCAGGACGCGGGCGTGCAGGGAGGTGGAGTGGCGGCGGGAAGTGGCCCAAGAGTGCTGTAGGCCATACCGTACCTTTTTGAGTTTGCTCGCCTAACTGGGCTACACCAGGAAAGGGGGCGAGTTTGTGGTCATCCATGCCATTGTGCCATCCACTCAGGGTACACAACTCGTCGATCCATCGGTACAACTGGGGTATGTGTAGTTGCCCAAGTGCAGCTTTCTCTTTGAGCGAAGCAGGTAGCAATAGTCCGTAGCTGCGTTGTATTTGATCTAGTAAGAAGTGGTTCCACAATACGGGCATTTGTGCCGATCGCGTCATGACCCAATGGGCAGCCAGTGGGCCGGGCTCAAGCTTGAGTTGCCAAAAGCACAGAGGAGCTACGACCATCTCGCGTTGGTGGGAAGTGAGTATAAAAGGGTAACCCACCGCAATGCTGTGTATCCCTGCCAAGCGCCGATGGTTCTTTCCCGCAAAGTAAATGGCCGATAAGTGTTTGTCTTGAGTCTCATTGGCAACAATGTGTTGCTGCAACTGACCCGCCAATAGTCGGTCAAGCAGTAGTGTGGCATCGGACCATTGTGCCCAATCGATAATGTGTTTGGTGAAAAACGGCATGACGTTGAGCCAACTATCTGGATGTAGTTTTTCTATTCTCATAGTATGTCGCGTCGTTGGGCTTATCAAAGGTAGCAAAAAACAAAGCTAATGTGTGAGCCACTAAACGACGCGACACAGCTACGTCTATCCAGCTACATGGCAAATGTCCTTGCAATTGTGTCAAGAGCACGGAGCGCTGCCAACTATCTTGCGCATTAGCTATTCGATCTTTCTGTGAAAGCGCAATAGATGCTTGGGGGCCTGTTCATTGTACAACTCGAGAATGAGCGTACGCGGACGTACCTGCCGAGCATGGATGGGAAAGAGAATTTTTATGGGATTGTGGACATAGCCGTTGTCTTCGAACATCAAGATCTGACGGTTGCGTGTAGGCAAGCGAAATAACAACAGCTCATCGGCATCGGCAGGTAGTGGTATATCGCCGTATCCATGTTCTTGCAAAAAAGATACGACCATCTCATAGCTGTGTGACAATGTGCGACCGCGAAAAATAGTGCGATATACGTAACCATCACAAGTACCACCTAGATATTTGCTCCCAGCTTCGGGAAAATGCTCTCGGATAGGAGTGAATGCAGAATGTGCCTCAGTGGCTGCATGCGATGCATATTCGTTGGATCTCTGTTCTTGGGGCAATGCTTGTTTACCTGCCGGATTTGCGCCAGTAGTATGACTTAGCTCAAAAGGATCACTAAAGGGCTCATCTTGCAAGTACATGGCGAATTCATCCATCATAGGACAAATTTTGACGCAATATGAAACTTTTTGTGTTTTTTTAAAACGAAAAAGTGAACTCACTGTACTACAATGTGTTTCGATTGCTTGATTTGGGCACCTTTATCATTTCTGGAAAATTGTAATGATTTATTTTGTTTTTATTTTCTTATTTGATTGATTATTAGTTATTTATTGTTTTTTGTATTGTAGTATTATTCCAAGCTTTGGCATATTTGGTGTCACGAGTTTGTTGAATGTTTATTTAATTAAATTAATGTTTTTTTAATTGTTGTGTCTTGTAATTGGTACTTTTCTCTCCTGACAAGTTATAATCCCATCTACATTATTGACACCTCTGTCCTTTGGGGTGGGGTGATGTTTTTCTGCCTAGTTTCAGTAACATTTGTGAACCGCTGCTTTTATTAATTAATAATATTGTCATACATACATTCACATTGTCCTATGAGAGAAACAGTATTGAGCGTTGTATTGGGATGTACGTCCGAGCGTAATGGCATTGCATATAAGGCTATCCAGATGTTTTTTCATTCACTCACGTTGGCACGTCGCCGTCGACTTTTTGTGCGTTGGGTAGGTGAGATAGCTGATTGGGAAAAAGACCATTTGGGTTACAATTTGCCTGCTACACTCAGACAGGCATATGTGACAAGAGCGCAAGCCATGCATTTGCCTTCCAACATTTGGCTGGCGCTGGAATATGAGCCACTAAAGTGGGTGTGTAGACAATCAGGTGTGATAGTGACTACATTGCCTTTAGATTTGGATAACTGCCAAGGTATGTTGCGCATATCTATTGATTCGGTAACTGATCCTGCAATAGCTATTGCGCAATCATTGCGCTTGTTGTACTACGATCCGGGGTTGCAGCAGTGGTTACGTCGCCAGCGAGAAAATGCCTGGCACCTTGTTAACTGAGTTTATTCAAATGTACATCTATCGTTATTGGTGAGGAGATAAGTGCTCGGATTTCTGACTATTTTAAGGTATGACTTTTTGGAGGCAAAAAATTACCATTAGCTTTTTTTAACCTTTGGCAAGGTTTACGCCCTTGCCTTTTTTCTTGTCATCAAGTTTGGATTTATAGTGGAAAGTATAGCTGTGTATATTCACGCTATTCTCTGCTATGTGATTGTCTACAGCTATGCAGTCGATTTGTTTGATAATTCGAAAGCGCCGGTGGTTCTTTACAGTAGTAGCTACTTTTTGGGTAGTGAGCTTTGTTGTTTACTTGGTGTCAGCAAGAGGTGATGAGATTTTGTTTTTTGCCCACCACAGAAGTAGCTGGGCAGATCAATTGTTTATTTGGGGTACGAAACTAGGTGAGCCCCTGGGATACCTGTTAGTGGCAGCTTTTTTGGCGTTTCGGCACTTTCGGGCTCTTGTATCTTTGCCATTGGCTGCTATAGTTGTAGCTATTTTGAGCGTAAGCCTCAAGTGGTTGTTTGGCCATGAGCGTCCCTTACCATGGTTCCAGAAAATGCATCCTGATGAAGTAATTCCTTTAGTAGAAGGTGTTAATGTGTTTACGGGGGCTACCTCTTTCCCTTCAGGACACACTATGTCGGCTTTTGTTCTCTTTACGCTGGCTGCTTTGTGGTCGGGTAGTGGGCGTTTTCAACAAGGGCTCTGTGCGTTCTTAGCCATATTAGTGGGCCTTTCTCGCATATATCTGGTACAACACTTTCTGGAAGATGTGTTGGCAGGCAGTGTGCTGGGTGTATGTTGTGGTCTTTTTGTTTGGTTGCTGATCAAGGATTGGCAACGACCTGCTTGGCTCAACTACCGCCTTGGCGTGATAAAAATGACGTGTTGATACCAAAATGTCATTAGTGTTTTGTCGAGTTGTATTGATCAATAGAACTTGGTGCCAATTCGGAAAAACGATAATTCCATTTATAGTGATGAAATTGCTTATTTCCTTGTTGATAGCCTTTATGGGGGCTACGGTGCTCGTTGATGCCCAGCCGCTCAATGACGATTGTGCCGGGCTTATTGATCTGGGGCAGGTGCCTGTATGCCCTACAGATACTTTTTCCAATGTAGATGCTACGCAGAGCAACGTGTTTAGTGATCCCAATTATAACATTCCTGCATGTTTTAACAGCGGGGTGGTGCCACGCGATGTGTGGTTTAGCTTTACCGTCCCCCCAGACGGTAGCGTATTGGACTTTACTGTCCTGCTACAGGGGGTGGGGAACAATGCGCTTGTACAGCCACAGGTAGCCGTCTATCGCGGCGATTGTGTGTTGGATGGTTTGCAGGAGGTGGCATGTGCTACCTCCGACTTTGGCGACCAGAGCCTTTCTCTACATTTGTTGGGGCTGACACCAGGTGTTACTTATTTTCTGCGTATCAATGACTACAGCGCTTCAGCTACACCTAATTGGGGCAACTTCACCCTCTGTATCACTCAGTATGTACCGGCAATTAATATGGGTGATGTTCCTTTGGTGCAGACCTGTACGGGAACGCTTTATGACGATGGTGGCCCTGATGGCGATTACAGTAATGGGCAAAACCTCAGTCTCACCATATGCCCCCAGGACTATACCGAGTGCATTAGCTTGCACTTCAATACTTACTCAATTGAAGGTGGCTTCGATGCACTTAATATTTTTGCAGGGCCAAATGTGGGCAGTCCTCAGGCATACACACTTGACGGATCAGGATCGGATTTTGACATATCTGTCAACAGCAGTTGTGTCACCTTACAATTCACCTCGGATGGATCGGTGACCGAAGCTGGCTTCGAAATGACTTGGAGCTGTGCGCCGGTGGAGTGCGATATACTTCCTATTGTCTCGTGTGCTGAGCCCGCGCTTATCCCCACTTTGCCTTTTGCCATGAGTGGCTTGAGTACTTGTCTTGCCGGTAATTCGGTCAACGAAGGGCCGTGCAATGGAGGGGGGTACCTCAGCGGAGAGGATTACGTGTTCATCTACGAATCTCCAGGACAAGAATGTATCTCCGTACAGCTAAGCGGCACCTTGGAAGCTACAGGTGTAGGTATCTATGCCGATTGCCCGAGTGCGGCTACTACATGTATTGCGCAGGCTGGTGGTGGCTTGGGTCAGAGCAATCCTGCCATCAACTCGGCTTTTCTCGAAACCCCAGGTACTTACTACATCGTAGTGGACAACGCCCAGGCTTGTACGCCTTTTGATATTGTGATCGACTATGCCGATTGCCCCGTGGTATTTCCTTCGGCTGCTGAATGCGAAGACGCACTTTCGCTCAATGGCTGTGGTGACTTACCTGCTATCATTACAGTAGGGCCAGGTCAAGGCGATCCCGACTTCATAGATCCGGAGGTGAACATTGGATGTTGGGGTACGTCTTTCCCGCTCAACTACACCTTTTTCTGGTTTGAGGCTCAGGCCGACGGCCAGTTTGGCTTTACAATGCAGGCGGCCAATCCTGCGGAAGCTTCCGATGTCGATTTTCAAATTTGGGGCCCTATCGACGACATTGCCCAAGCGTGCACCTATGCGTTAACTCATGCACCCATACGTAGCTCCTACGCCGCTGGTGCTGACCCTACGGGTTTAGCTGATACTCATCCCGTTACGGGCTTAGCTGTGACTGATACATGTGAAGGTGCTGGCGGCGATGACTTTGTGGCTACTTTGCCCGTACAGCAAGGCGAGGTCTATCTGGTGCTGGTCAATGACTGGGGCGGCAATATCATTACAGGGGCAGTAGCTATCGACTTCAGTGCTACTACAGCTGGTGTGCTCGATGCTGAGCCCCTTGAGTTCACTGCCGGCCCAGACACAGTGGTTTGCCTTGGTGAGCCGGTCCAGCTACAGGCTTCTGGAGGTACATTTTATCAATGGTTTCCTGCTCAAGGGCTCAGCTGTGTCTATTGCCCCAATCCGGTAGCTGTTGTAGACCAGACAACTACCTATCGAGTAGCCATCCATAGTATCTGCCAGGTCGACACCTTAGAAGTTACTGTACAAATGTTGGCTGTCGATGCGGGGCCCGACCGAACAGTTTGCTTAGGGGAAGACCTGCAAATTGTGGCTGGCAGTGAGTTTAGTGGCATCCAGTACCTGTGGCAGGGGCCTGCAGGTACTTTGAGTTGTACGGACTGTCCCGACCCCACCATTACGGCTAATGAAGCAGGCACATTTACGTATACAGTTACGGCAATTGGGTCTACCTGCAGTTTTACCGATGAGATGACACTTACCGTCTTGCCGCATCCGGCGCCACAGTTTGCACTCATTGCCGATACGACTATCTGTGCAGGCGACAGTGTCGCACTGATGCTCAGCGCTGCGGCTGGTCAGAATTTCAGTTGGTCGTCTGTACCTGCTGGTTTCAGCAGTACACAGCCCGATCCTGTGGTAGTTCCTGTACAGTCTACCACCTATTACCTCACTGCTGAAAATGGCATATGCCCTATACCGGCTTACGACAGCGTCACGGTGCAGGTGGTAGCAAAGCCAGAGGTGGTACTTATCCCTGACACAGTGGTGTGTGAAGGACAACCGCTGATGCTGGCCTTACAGCCTTCGGAAGTAGATGTCAGCTATGTGTGGTCACCCTCTTGGGGGTTGAGCGACTCCACGGCACTCAACACCTTAGCTTTGCCACCTGCTGGCACCACGAAATATGTGCTCACTGCGAGCCGAGCTTCCTGTACGACAACCGATACGGTCAATGTCGATGTGCGTGCCATACAAGTCGACCTGGGATTGCCCGATACGGTGGGACATTGCCGTATGGACACACTTCAGCTGTCTGCTTCCGTCTTTCCTGCCGATGTTCAGCTAGAATGGGTATTCCCCGAACCCCAAGTGTGGATTGACACTTTAGGCACACAAGTCATTTTAATCCCGCAGGAATCTGGCTGGTATTTTGCGAAAGCTATGACCGATGAATGTATCCGCTTCGACTCAGTGTTTGTCGGTGTGGATTCGCTTCCGCAAAATATGGCCATCATGCCTGCCGATACGCTGATCTGTCAGGGAGAACTGGTCGTGTTGCACTCAGCAGTGTACGAACCAGCTCATTTTGCGAATCTCGAATTTCAGTGGTTGCCATCTTTTGGACAGCAGTCGCCCGATACGCTATACCATTTGGTTGTACAGCCCGATAGTACCACTACCTATTTGCGCATAGCCCGCAACGGTTTTTGCGTGGATACAGCTGAAGCTACGGTAGGCGTACAACCTATAGTGGAAATAGAAGTGTTGCCGCAAGGTGCAGCTATCTGTCCTGGTGAAAGTATTCAACTCGAGGTTACGACCAGTGAGCCTGCTACCTTGACTTGGTCACCCGAAAATTCGCTCAGTTGTAGCAATTGCCCCAATCCAGTAGCTATACCTTCTCAAACTACTACCTATATGGTAAATGCGGAAGTGAACAATTGCCCTAATAGTGCTAGCGTCACGGTAGAAGTATTGCCCCAACCACATTGGGTATTGCCCAACGATCCAGTCATCTGTTTGGGTGACCAAGTTGTACTCAATCAGGCACCCGATACTACTTGGATGTATGTATGGACCTCCTCCGACGGCACATTTAGTACCACTGGGCCTGCACCTGTAGTACAGCCGACCACGACTACTACCTACTATTTGCAAATTAGCTATCCGGGCTGTAGCCCCTTACAGGATTCAGTAACCGTCTTTATTGGGGAAGATGCCGTAGTAGATGCAGGCCCCGACCAAAGTGTGTGCAAGGGTGAGGTTGTAAACTTGATGGCTACTTCCAATTTGCCGCAAGGTCAGTATTTGTGGTTGCCAGATAGCCTTGTAGGAGCTCAGATAACTGTGATGCCTGACGCTACCATCCGCTACACAGTGCAGTTGACTACACCTTGTGGTATAGTAGAAGATTCCGTTTGGGTACACCTCATCTCGCCCTTTAGTCTTGACAGCGCTGTAGCTATTCCCGATACGGTATATGAAGGGCAAGGCTTTGCGTTGCACGGTTATACTACTCCTGAAGTACTGGCAGGGCCGCAATATACTTGGATCGATCCTGCAGGTGAGCTCTTGGGTGTGACTACCGTCCCCATATTGCAGGTAGTGGCTCCAGAAATTGAAGGCCCACAGGTGCAAATGTTCTTTACGCTATTGGTCAACGATCAATACGGCTGCAGTGGTGAGGTGAAGATCCCAGTGGTGGTGCGCGAAACTAAAATCGATGTGCCCAACCTATTTACACCTAATGGCGATGGTGTTAATGATCAGTTTGAGGTGCTCTATACCGATGCCATCCAGATTCTGGATTTCAAAGTGTACAATCGGTGGGGTCAGCTGGTATATAGACATGGCACGCTACCTATCTGGGATGGCATCATCAATGGCAAGCAAGCACCTGCCGACGTATACATATGGACTTTGCACTATCGCTTTGGTGGAAAGGAGGAAATGATCAAAGGCGAAGTGACGCTTATGCGTTAAGTGAGGCGGATACTTTTGGCAAAAGCAAAAGCAACAGAGATGACAGAGACACAACGCGTTGTGTCTCTGTCGCAGTGCGGTAGCCTATAACAGACGGGTGATTTATTGATGAATAGGGGGTGGCCCATCGGGCAAGATGGGCTTGTACTGGTAGTCGCCGCGCTTTTCGTTGAATTCCTGGCGCATCTGCTGGAGTATGTCGGGGTTTTTCATCAGGTCTACGATAGTCATGGCTAGTGCTTTAGCGGCATGCAGCATACCCTTGTGGCCGATCGACATGCCTCCGCAAGCCACTACTGCCCACGAGTGCCAGGGTGTATCGATGGGTGCAGTCGTTACTCCCAATCGAATTTCAGGTACAATCCAGCTGACATCACCTACATCAGTAGAGCCGCCGCCCGGATGTTCTTTGGTCTCTTCCAGGGGCTGTATGGATCCATCTATGCCCTTTTCTGGTTTGCCCGTAGCACGTTGGATGGCTTTAGCAAATTCGATTTCCTCTGGCGTGTACTCGATGGGGCCAAGCAGCTCGAGATTGTGGTGTAGTACTTCGCCACCTGTGCGATTGACCAGCACTTCGTGCAAACCGGCAACGAGCGTGATCTTGTAATCGACATTGGCCATGATGGCAGCGCCTTTGGCGATTTGTTGCACGCGTTCATACACTTCCATCATGCCTTCGCGTTTGGTATCGCGCACGCGCGTCCAGATGCGGGCGTAATCGGGAACGACATTGGCCACATCACCAGCTTTTTCGATCTGGTAGTGTATGCGTACAGTGGGTTTAATGTGTTCACGCAAATACTGAATACCAGTGGTGTACAATTCCAGGGCATCTACGGCGCTGCGTCCATTCCAGGGGTCGCCTGAGGCATGGGCAGCCTGTCCAAAGAATTCCACCTCAAAATCGACCATGGCCAGTGAGCTCTGTACGTTGGCTTTGGTCGTAGCGCTGGGGTGCCAGTCTAGGCAGGCGTCCAAATCGTCGAAGAGGCCTGTGCGAGCTATGTACAGCTTGCCAAAATACTTCTCTTCGGCTGGCGTGCCATAAAAGCGGATTGTGCCTTGCAGCTTGCCTTGCTCGATGAGCTCCTTGATGGCAACAGCTGCGCCAAGGCTACCTACCCCAAATAGGTTGTGACCACAACCATGCCCTGCCGCTCCCGGTTGGAGTGGCTCTTTGTGGGGTACTGCTTTTTGCGATAGGCCGGGTAAGGCGTCGAACTCCCCCAGAATGCCGATGATGGGGCGTCCACTGCCGTATTCAGCGACAAAGGCAGTAGGCATGCCAGCTACGCCTCGCTGTACAGAGAAGCCCTGTGCTTCGGCATAGTCGGCCAGCAAGCGCGACGAACTTTCTTCGCGAAAAGCCGTCTCGGCAGCTGCCCAAATCTGGTCACTCAGCTCGATGAGCTGGGCTTGTTGCTGTTCGATTGTGGTGATGGCAGCTTTCTTTTCATCACTCATTCCGACTTGGGCCTTGGACTGAACTAAAAAGCACAAGATTACCCAAGTACTCCACAACATGAGCATCATCTTCATGGTATGTGCGTTTTTTGTGAACATGCATAGTATCAGTCTTTTCCCCTAATGGTGGAGTGCTGAAATGGAATGGAAAAATAAGCCAATTCCGATCACCCAAAGGCACGGACTGCAAATTCTGACAAAAAAACTCAAAATCAGACGCCAGCAATACCTTGCTCAGTGTGGTACATTGAAGCTTTATTGAGGGGGCTTTACAATGTGCTCGGGCACTGTGGCCAATGTGATGATTTGCCACAGGAGCTCTTTGAGTAGCTCAGAGTCAGCGGTACCTGCGAAATCCACACCTTTGGCCTTTAGGTCGTAGCGGCGCAGCAGGTGGATGATGCGCGCTACTTGTGTGGGGCCATAGCGGCGAGCCGCTGCTTTATAGTCTTTTAAGAACCACGAGCTGCGCAAGCCCATGGCTTGTAGTACTTCCTTTTCGGGGCGTTTGCGCAAATAGTGGAACATGTACAGGCGCGAGAAAAAGTTGAATAGGGTGGCGATCACCATGATAGGTGGGTGTTTTTTGTGGTTGGCCACAAAAAATGCCAAAATGCGGCCCAATCGAGTGGTGTCGCCATGGGCTAAGGCGCGTTGTAATTCGAATACATTGAATTCACGGCTGATACCAATATGGGTTTCGATGTGTTGGGGCGTGATGCACGTCCCTTTTTGGAGGTTGAGCACGAGTTTGTTCAGCTCGTTGGCGATACGCGACAGGTCGGTGCCTAGGTATTCTGCCAGCAGTTGGCTACTTTCGTCGCTAATGGTGAAGCCATACGACTCCAAGTGATTGGCAATCCATGTAGGGACTTGGTTTTCATATAGGGGTTTGCTTTCCATGACTACTGCCTGAGCAGCAAGAGCCTTGCCTAGCTTGGTGTGTGTCTTGAGGCGCTTGTGCTTATGGGCCAATACTAAGATGGTGGTAGGTGCGGGCTTTTGCACATAAGGCAACAGTGCTGACAGGTCGCGCATTTCCTGAGCTTCCTTGACGATGATCACTTGGCGAGGAGCCATCATGGGGTAGCGCATGGCCGCATCGCGAATTTGTTGGGCGTCGGTGTCTTTGCCATATACCACTGTGAGATTAAATGCGCGTTGATGCGCTTCAAGTACCTCGTGCTCAAAATGCCGCACCACTTTATCGATGAAGAAAGGCTCTTCACCATGGAGCAAGTACACGGGGTGATATTGTTTTTCCTTCAATTGCTCCATCAACTGTTCAAAAGAGATCTGCATGATTGCGCAATATTGAGTATTGTTTTGGCGCGCAGGCATCTGTACCTTATAGACAACTCACTTGTGAGCCGTGCGCTTGGGGTGGACCAGCTTCATCTCATCGATGAGCCAGTGAGCTTCGGCAAATTTGTCGATGATGAACAATACGTAGCGGATGTCGACCATGATGTTGCGGCACAATCGGATGTCGTAGTTGAGGTCGCTCATGGTTCCTTCCCAGGCGCGGTCGAAGTTCAACCCAATGAGATTGCCATAGGCATCGATGACGGGGCTGCCAGAGTTGCCACCCGTGGTGTGGTTCGAGCCGATAAAACACACAGGCATGCGCCCATTTTCGCCGTAGGGTCCATAGTCCTTTCGCTGGTAGAGGCGGCGCAATTTCTGAGGTAGGTCGAACTCGTAGTCGCCCGGGATGTATTTTTCCATCACGCCTTCGAGCCACGTCTGTGCCAGATAGTGCACGCCGTCGCGCGGATAGTAGCCCTCTACGCGTCCATACGATACGCGCATGGTGCCATTAGCATCGGGATAAAACCTTTTTTGCGCAAAGACTTCCATTTGGGCGCGCATGTACAGGCGCATCAATCGGTCGACCTGCTGGCGTAGAGGCTGGAGTGGCGTGCCTACCGCCCGCTGATATTGCGCTTCAAGTGCTTCAAAGAGTTGATAGGCTGGGTCGGAGAGGATAGCTGCTGTGACCTTGTCGCCGTCGTCTTGTGTGAGCAGCTTGAGCAGCTCAGAGCCTTTCGGCAAAAGAGATTGACTGTAGAGCTGCGCAGCCAATTGTGTGAATGGCTGCACTACAGGTGGTAGAAAGTTTCGGATTGTGTCGTTGAGTAACAACTCCGTGCCGTGCTGGAAGTAATCGGCCATCTGTTGCGCAAAGACGCGTTGGTCCAACTCGGGGCGATAATCTTTGTAAAAGCCTTCCAGATAGCTGACCAGGCGGTTGCGGTAGGAGACATAGGCTTCAGGGCCATTGTGTTTCCAGGTGCGTACCAGGCGCCGCAGGTAGGAAGCAATGCGCAGCATCTCAATGTTGCGAGTGACTGTTTCGTAGTAGCGCGTTTGAGCGATTTCTAATGGTCCAACTTGTGCGTAAAGCTGCTCGAAGGTGGGCAAGATATGGCTGTATTGTGCTTTCCAATTGGGGCGTGAGGCCACTAGTTCGGCAAATTGTTCTTCGTAACGCCGCTTTTTGCCCACTGCATCGGTTTTTTTCAGCCCCAATACCTCGCCTTGCCACTTCTTCCAGCCGTTGGCTAGGCTGGCAAACTTGCTGGCATATTGTATTTTGACTTGTGGGTCGCTGCGCATGGCCTCGTCCCAGATTTTAAGTGTCTTGTCTCGGATAGCGATGCGCAGCGGATCGATCTGGGTGGCGATGTGATCGACAGCAACAGCAGGCAAGTACTCATTGGTACGGCCAGGAAAGCCAAACACGAGTGTGAAATCGCCTTCAGCCACTCCATCGAGCGAGATGGGTAGAAAATGCTTTGGGCGATAGGGCACGTTGTCGGGCGAGGGATCTGCGGGCAAATTGTCGGGGCCCGCATAGATGCGAAAGAGAGAAAAGTCGCCCGTATGGCGTGGCCATATCCAGTTGTCCGTGTCAGCGCCGAACTTACCAATGGAAGAGGGTGGAGCTCCTACCAAACGGACATCGCGATAAGTAACGGTGATAAATGCGAAATACTGGTTGCCGTGAAAAAATGGCTTGATAGCTACATCTTGCCAGTCTTCCTTTTGAATATGCTGCTGTACATAGGCGATGTTCTGGTCGATAAGTGATTGGCGCTCTGCTTCTTCCATTTCGTCGCGTACGCCGCGCAATACCTTCTGCGTCACATCTTCAATGCGCACAATCAGCGTGGCAGTAAGCCCTGGATTCATCAGTTCTTCTTCCCTGCTACGCGCCCAAAAGCCCTCTTCGAGGTAGTTGCGATCTAGCGAAGAGTGATCCTGAATGGCCCCATATCCACAATGGTGGTTGGTCAACAGCAGCCCTTCGGGAGAAATGATGGAGGAAGTACAAAAACCACCAAAATGTACGATGGCATCCTTGAGCGACCCGTGGTTTATCGAGTAGATGTCTTCAGCACTCATCTTCATACCCATGGCCTGCATCTCGTCCTCGTTGAGGGCCTGCAACAACAAAGGCAACCACATGCCTTCGCCAGCCCACACACGACTACTATATGAGAAAATGACAATCCACAACAAATGCAATGGCAATTTTTTCATATGTCTATTTTTTTGTATAAACTAGGCTGTGCTTTACCAGCTGCAATATGCCATTGCAAAGAAAGAAAAGAAAATACCTACTTCGTTTTTTTGTCTGGGTTGGGGGGCCAAAGAGTATTTCATATTTTAGGCCAGCAAACATCGCAGTATGTCACAAGTCAAGACAATAGAGGGAAAAGTCGTATTTGAAGCAATTGAAATGGGCGTGTGGGGCATCGTCGATGACAAAGGCAATCGCTACGAGCCCATACAAATGCCCGAGCAGCTCAAAATGCCAGGCCGGCGCGTCAAGGTAAGAGTACGGATGCGGCCCGATACACTGACTACGCGCATGTGGGGTGTGCCTGTAGAAGTTATTGCTTTTCATACGATTGTGCCTTAAACCGACGGGCTTCAAGTAATGAGCTACGTGCACAAAGCACATGGCTCGTGCCTTAAGCTTTTGTTAAAAAGGCGTCATTTGCTTTGGCTTTTTTTGGCAAAAGCGCATATATTTGGCGTCATATTTGCACGGTCAACTTGCAAAGCCAAATTTTCTTTTCTCATCTAAAAACAGATAGCGTATCGGCGTAACTCTACACTAAATCGTACCACATTGCTCATTAACCTAAAACGGTTTAGTTATGAACGTTACGCCGCTGAACGACCAGCAGCTTATCGACCGCTATCTGAAGGGCGACGACAAGGCATTTGAAACGCTGCTTAACCGCTACAAAGACAAAGTGTACACCTCAATCTACCTGTTTGTCAAGGACAAGGCGCAGGCAGAGGACTTGTTTCAAGAGGTGTTTATCAAGGTAGTGGACACGCTGCGCAAAGGCAAGTACAATCACCAGGGCAAATTTAGCCAGTGGGTTATGCGCATTGCCTATAACTTATGCGTGGACAACTTTCGCCGCAACAAACGGCGCCCCACACTTTATGCTACTGAGGAGTTTGACATTTTCGATGTGTTGGGTAGTAAAGAACCCAATGGCGAACAACAGCTCATTAAGAGCCAGGCACATCAGAAAGTGCGCGAACTCATCGATCGTTTGCCACCTGAACAGCGCGAAGTGGTCATCTTGCGTCATTATGCCGACATGAGCTTTAAGGAAATCGCTGCTCTGACGCGCGTGAGCATCAACACGGCATTGGGGCGTATGCGCTATGCACTGATCAACATTCGCAAGATGGTTGCACAGCAAGCATACGTCTTACAGCACGAAGAGGCTTGAACGCCAATGGGCATGTGGTCACAATCATAACCCCAAATGACCATCTCATGTCCCGTGAACGCAAAAAGCTAAAAGCCGAGTGAGCGAACAAGGCTCATTCGGCTTTCTGTGTTCTACTTATATCTATAGCTGTTGCATGCGCGCATAGTCCTTGGCGAAATAGGTGAGGATGATGTCGGCACCAGCCCTACGGATGCTGAGCAATGCTTCGGGCATAGCTTGTGTATACTCCAACCATCCATTGCGACAGGCCGCTATGAGCATGGCGCACTCGCCACTGACGTGATAAGCCGCGATGGGCAACTCAAATTCGCTTTTAAGCAAGTGAATAACGTCGAGGTAGTGAAGTGCAGGCTTGACCATGAGCATGTCGGCCCCTTCTATAGTGTCGAGTTCTGCTTCGATAAGTGCTTCCCGCTTGTTGGCGGGGTCCATCTGATATGTTTTCTTGTCTTTGGGGATGTGGGCATCGGCGCGTGGCGCACTGTCCAGTGCATCGCGGAAAGGCCCGTAAAAAGCGCTGGCGTATTTGGCTGTATACGACAAAATACCCGTATTGGTAAAACCTGCTGTGTCGAGCGCTTCGCGCAAATAGCCCACACGGCCGTCCATCATATCGGAAGGGCCAAGAAAGTCGAACCCAGCTTCGGCCTGTGCTACGGCCATGCGTGCCAGAATGACAAGGGTTTCATCGTTAAGTATTTTGCCCTGGCGTACCAGGCCATCATGCCCATCAGCGCTGTAGGGATCCATAGCTACATCGCTGATGAGCAAGCACTCGGGTAGCTCTTTCTTGATGGCACGTGCAGCTTTGAGGTAAAAATTGTCGGGCTGATAGCTGTAGGTAGCTTCCTTGTCTTTGTATTGGTTGGGTACAGCAGGAAAGAGGATGAAGCTGCGTAACCCCATTTGCATGCATGTCTCAATTTCACGCAACATTACATCGAGCGACATGCGGAAGTTGCCCGGCAAAGATGGGATCTCTTCCTTGACTCCTTGCCCTTCCACGAGGAACAGTGGGTATACCAGATGGTCGGTAAGTAGGTGCGTTTCGCGTACTAAGTCGCGTACGGCTTTATGCTGTCGGTTGCGTCTTGGCCTTCTATGCATGGTTTTTATTTGTTTTTTGTTTGCGCGTTCGATTGGGATTAGGCGGTACGGGGTCGTGGGGAGCGTGTTGGCTCCAGGGATGGCAGCGACCAATGCGTCGTAGGCCCATAGCAATGCCTCGCACCACACCCCACTCGTCGATAGCCTGTATCATGTAGTGTGAGCAGGTAGGCTGATACCTGCAAGTCGGCCCGATGAGCGGTGAGAGTGTCCATTGGTACAGTCGAATGGGAAGGATAAAGAGTTGCTTCAAGAGCTGATTCACGGCATTGTCATTTTTGGTGAAAGCTTGAGGACGTAAGGAAATGCGTGCTTTCAACCACTGAGTAGGGGCATGCGTTCAATCCTTCAATTAATGATTTTCCTCACTGTTGCCAGCGCCAGCGCAACTGTAGCCCCGCCTGCCAGCTATAAGCACGGCTAGGTGGGACATTGGTGGCGGGGAGATCGAGGAGGGGCCCGATCGAGGCGTATTGCCAAGATTGAGCCCATTGATGGCCCACATAAGGAGTGAATGTCCAGCGGCGGCTCAGTCCTATATCAAGCCCGATGCGCAAACCCAGTTGTGTGATCCACTGGCTGTCTGGGGGCAAAAGGGATGAGTCGGTGGGGAGATAGTGCAGCCAGCTCAAGGTCGGTATCAGGGCGACGAAGAATCCTTTGGCCAGTGCAGGGCCTTGCTTGGAAAAGGTGGGACAATGGCAGTCGCTTCCCAGATCAAAGGGATAGATCGCAATGGGCCACTCAGCACTGAGCTGGTGAATGACTAAGGTAACAGTGGCGTTTGGCGAAAGCCTCAATTGTTGTAAACTTATTTGCAGGCCTGGCCAAAACTCTATGCGGCGCGTCTTCAGCCGAAACCAGTAGTTGACACCTATTGCTGGGCCCGATGCCTGTACGGCAAAGGAATTGCCATGCGCTTCTTGAGACAGTTGTTGCCATTCGGGTAAAGTAGTGTTGAGGTAGTGTCCGTATATGCCCCATTGGCTAAACCCTATGAGGGGAAGGGCAATACCGCACAAGGCAATTATCCACCGGTGCATCATAGGTTTTGTGGTTATAGATCTTTGGGCAAGCCAACGCAAGTTAGCCTTTGATTTGGTATGCGGCATCCTTTTCTTAGCATCTGTGCGATGCACTATGGCCACTTGGCCACAGCAATGCGAGCGCGTTGTACTTCTATGGGGATAGATTGACCATTTGTGTCGTAGAGCCGTGCAGCACCACCTTCAATTTCGAGCTGTTGGGTAGGCTGGCCTTTGTCGTTGTCCAAGTAAGGGTAGCTGTTACCGATGGTGAAGGCCGAATTGTCGGGCTGGGGCCCCAAGCGGGAATCGTAATAATGTCCTTGTGCATCGACATACCATATGGCCATCATCCCAATGCCATCAGTAAATGGTGAATGAGGTTGATACAGGGTGTCGAAGGTGGGAAGACTGGCAAAGCGTGCCATACAAAACGGAGGCAAGTCATTGCCCGTAGTTTCAAGTACTTGTACACAAAGCTGCCCAAAGAAATTGGAAAAGCTATCAGTTGAGCTGACGCAGGAGATGCCGCCTTCCAGTAGGATATTGATCGGGCCAGTAAGCCCATTGCTCCAGGAAAAGTCGGACGGAGGCGTAGTAGTAGCGGGCAGCCACGTGGCGGCGAGGATATAGCCACCAGCAGGCTGGGCCGATACGTACACTTGGAGGCCTGTAGTGTCGGGAAGAGGTTGGTGAGGCCGTATGTAGGTAGCATATTGACTGCGGCAGCCATTGGCGTCGATCGTTTCAAGCTGGACGAAGTGCGGGCTGTCGTCTGGAGGCATGGGCAACTGGAGCTGGGGATAGGTGCGAAAATAGAGCTGTTGTGAGTCGATCATCCATCGGAAAGCAACAATTGTGTCGGTGGCAATAGAATGGCTGGCATCCAGTGTCCACATCTCTTGAAGCATCGTTTGTAGAGGTACTTGGTTGGTAGCGGTGTACCATGGGCCTTGCCATTGCCATTCAGCACCAAAAGGTAGATCGGGAGCACTTTCTTTCCAAAACACAAAGCCTAATGCAGGGCCACATGTATTTGTAGTACATGCCAGTGGTGCCAATGCGCCTTGTCGCCATTCTCGCTCGTCTTCTACATATGCTTTAGTGTGCATGAAGGTGCTATCAACACCTGCTTCCAGAAGTATTGGTTGGCCCGCTATTGTAGCTTCAACGAAAAATTTGGGTGCATCGTCCTGCAGTGGTGGCAACGTGAGTGGTCGGCACCCCCACCACATCGCCAAAATGCAATAACTAATGATGCCGTATAGAAAATATGTGCTTTTTGTGTCTGTCATGATCGCGTTACTTTTCACCATTTCCAACTGATACTAAACCAAATACCACTGCCGGTATCCATCGCCATGGGTGTTAGTGGCCATTGCGCCATCAAGCCAATCGCCCATCGGTTGGTAAGTTGCCAATGGTAGTTAGCTTGTCCCCACAAGGTAGCAGACCAGCCTGTCCAACCCCATTGGCGTGCTTGTAGTACCCATTGTTGTGCCGCAGCCGACCAACTCCATGAGCGATAAGAGAGGCTCCGCTCTTGCATCAGCGGGCTGGCTAAAGCCACTCCAATGCTAGCCCAATGTCGCTGTATCACTCGGCGTCGTAATCCCAACTCGAGTTGAGCAGATAACTGGCGGTGATAGATGAGCTGATATTCGTCTACGGTGAGCCCGAAGGAGTAAACCGCTTGTTGTTGCATCTGAGGTGTACGTGCCAGTGGCTCAAGGCGTAGGCCTATACCAGTATACAACCACCAATGCCTACGCCAAAGGCGTTGCCGGTGCAAACTACTGTAGAAGTGGAACCCCTGAGCACTTAGTTTTGTAGCTACTTGTTGGTGCCATTGTTGCAAAGAGCCTAATGCTAAATGGTGCACTGAGAGGGGAAGTACGGAAGGACTACCCTTTATGATAGGATGAATGACCAATGGTGCTAAGGGGTTAAATGAGTAGCTGATGATAGGAGCGGGAGCATAAGGGGGCAATTGTCTCTGCTGTGAGAGGGTGTACACTAGTGGGGCACCACTACCTGCTTGTAGCTGTGGGGGGGGCATGGTGAGGCTTTTGGGGGTTTGCGGCAGCCGTGCTTTTGCCAAAAGGTTGTCGGTAAGCAATGCATCTTGAGGATGTAGCGTCCGATTGTTGGAGGATGCCTCTTTAGTAAGGGAGGTAGGAGATGTATTTAAAGCCAAAGACAACTGATAGCGCTGACTGGGTAATGGCCACTCGCCAAGTACCTGCTCAGATGTGTCGGTTGCCGAAAGGTACCACAGCAATCCCATAGCTACAGCTAACAAGAAGACACTCAGCACCCACCACAACCCTCGTATACGACTAGAGGTGGTAGGCAACTGTTGAGCTACCTCTTGCCACATATGCGGCTGATAGGGAAAGTGGCGCCCTTCGAGTACTTGTTTGAATAGCTTGTCTATGTCATGTTCCCTATTCATGGTTTTTTCTCTTTTGCGCCGGTTGTAGCCCTAATACTTGGCTCAACTTCTTTCTGGCTTCCGCCAAATGCCAACGGGAGGTAGAAGCACTGATGTGTAGCATTTTGCCGATCTCTTCATGGCTATAGCCATCCATAGCATACAGATTGAACACTTGTCGCGTAGTGGGCGGCAAGTGGTGCAACGCCGCTTCGAGCCATTCGGCTTCTTCTTGGTCGAGGATGATGTTATGGGTACTTTGGTTATCGGGCATTTGGGCAGGCAGCGTAGTATAGGTTCTATACTTCCAGTGCTTTCGGTATTCGTCGATGAGGTAGTTGATGGTCACGCGGCGCGCCCATACAGCAAATGGAATATGTGGATGGTATTTGTCGAGTTGGTGCACAATTTTGAGGAAGGCGCCATTGTGTGCAGCGCGTATTTCATCTTCGTTGTAGCAATAGCGACGGCATACACCCATCAGCAGGCTGAAAACCTGCCGGTGCAATTGTGCCAGTGCACGGTGATCGCGGGCGCGGCATTTTTCTAAAAATGCCTCAGATAGCTTCATGTGTACCTTTAAGTAGCATGTGTAGCAAGCCCAATAGGGCCTGCTACACTAAATGTAAAGCCTACTGTTTAGCCAAACGCAAAGTACGCATGCCTCGATCGCTCACTACCTGGATGAGGTATATGCCTTTCGGCAAATGAGCGGTAGGAATGCGCCATGTAGTGGTGGCTGCATCGGCCTCGTTTTGCCAAAGCAGTTGTCCGGTGCTATCGTACAGTCGGAGGTAGATGTCAGTAGCTAACTCACTGTGTAGTTTGAGATAAGTGTCGGTAGTTGTAGGGTTGGGTACAAGCTGCAACTGCAAGGTAGAAGCATCTTGTTGTATTTGGCTCGTCCCAGTAACGGTAGCGCCATCTTCGCTAATAGTGAACACGACTTGTACCTGAGGATGATCCGGGCTGAGTGTAACCCATTGACGCACTTGATCGTATCCTGTGCGTTCCAACACGAGCTCATAGGTACCCCAGGGCAAATTGGTAAAGTGGAAAGTACCGTCGGCTTCGGTAGGCCGCCACTGTAAAGGTAGGCCGTTGTGGTCGTACAAAAGGATCGTCAGTCCTGTGAGTGGATTGCTTGCTTCGGGCTCGCCGTGGTCCTGCCAGCCATCATCTGTTTGTGCGAGTCCAGAAATTTGTCCCGGACCAGTCAAAGGCACCTGCGCGACGAGCATCACGTCGTAAGAAATGGCAGGACCATAAGTAGGCAACACAATATCAATGGCGTCTTGCCATTCGAGTGCAGAGAAATAATAAGTGGGTAAAAAGGCAGTATCAGCAGGTATAATGCGCACTAGATAGTGCCCTTGGGCATGTGTTCCAAAATCGTAGAAGGGCGCATTGAGTGCCCATCCTAAGGCGGTGGTATCGACTAATGTGGGTGGCATCGTAGTGCTGTTGACCTGCCACAGCTCGGCAATGCCAGTGATGGGCAAGGGCCAAGGCGAGATACTGTCGGCACTATACACCCAACCCGAAATGTTAAAGTCAATCTGAGGTGTAGTAGTGGTAATATGTGCTGTGCTGCTACAGCCTGAGGCGTCGGTAATAGTCACCGAGACTGTGATCTGGGGTGAGAAGGGAATAGATTGGGTGGTGTCGCCTGTGCTCCATACATAACTAAAAGGATGTGTGCCCCAGGGGATGGCCTTGAGCCATAAAGCACCTTGATGTTGCACTACAGAGATATGGACACCGCATTCCATGTCCACTTCAAAAGCTGTAGTATCGACACATCCGAACACATCGGTAGCTATTACATGCCATATGCCCGGAGTATCGGGCCATAGGTGTGGGCCCGTATAAACCGTACCTACAGGCGAAATCCAGTGGATAGAGTAGGGAGGAGTACCTCCTTCGATCCAAGCGAAATAGGGCTGCCCTGCACTTGTAGAGTCTGCTACGTGTACACTCATGTCTGCGCAAGACATTGGCGTAAGCTCCACTTCGAGGCAAGCCGAATCCGTGCAACCCAGTGAGTCGATCATGACTACGCACCACGTGCCACTGGTGTCGGGCCATACACTGGCACCCAAATGCGTTTGGCCAGCAGGTGAAATCCATTTGAAGGAATAAGGGTGGGTACCCCCTTCTGCCCATGCCCAAAGCAGGCCGGTGGTGCTGGTGGAGTCTGCGATGTGTACCTGGCATTCGGGTAAGGTGTCGATTTGATGGCAAGCAGTTGCTGTACAGCCAACGGCATCCGTGATGGTGACGCAGTAGGTGCCTGCCTGGGTAGGAGAAATTGCTTCAGTGATCTCGCCAGTACTCCAAAGAAAGGTAAAAGGTGCTATACCTGTAGGTATAGCTGTTATGGTGCCGTTGTGGGGCATAGACGTGATCGTTGCGCTACATTCCGTACTATCGAGATTGATGCAGTCGGAAGCAGAGCACCCCATTGCATCAGTGATTGTTACACAATAGGAATTGATGGCAGGATCAATGGGTATATGAGGGTTTGTGCTGCCGGTGCTCCACAGATAGGTAATGGGCGGGTGCGTACCCGTTTCTTGAACGGCAAGCCAGGTGCCCGCCTGTGCTACTGTGATCGTCACTTCTGCATTACAAGTGTCGTTGTTGCTTATCTCGAACCACACGCACGTGTCGGCACTACATCCGTCGGTATCTGTAATCGTAAGGCAATACGTGCCAGTACTATCGGGCATTAGGGAGTGACCCATACTTCCATCAGACCACGTATAAGTGATGGGTGCAGCTCCCCAGGCTGTGGCTGCCAGATGGTCAGAGAGTATCTCTACCACTACACCGCAAGTGCTACTATCGGGTATTGTGTAGCAATCCGTAGCCACACAATCTACTGAGTCAGTTACGGTCACACACCAGGTGCCAGGCCCACTGACTGATGTGGTAGGGTTTATCTGTCCATTGGACCACAGGTAGTGCAAAGGCGCAATGCCCGTGGCTACTGCTGTTAAGGTGGCTACCATGCCCGTGCTGTCAGGTTGGTAATGAATCATGACACTACAAGGAGATGTTTGGGGGCAGATGAAATCAGCTGTCAGCATGGTGTGATTAACAGACCAGCTGAGTAGAGACAAATTTTGATTGCCACTAGGGTCTAAAGGGCAATCCCACAACGCGACAAATACGGTACCTTGACTAAGTGAAGCGGACACTTCGAATGTGTCTTCGTAATAGCCTGTAGCATCAGTAGTCACTTCGTGGTAATACATTAGGCCGCCAGTTGAGTCGGTGAATATGGCCACTGTCGCACCTACTATTGGGGCACCAAACTCATCGTGTACGTGTCCTGAAACGTGAATGGTGTATGACGGGTTTTGTGCCCACAGGGAAGTACTGTACAGGGCGAGGATCGTAAAAAAAAGAGGCATGTTGGCTTGGAATTTTGGTGAGCAAATCGGTTTTTGAGAGTAGCTATTCATCAAGGTACACGGAATAAACACGGCAAGTGTTGGGTGTTCGAGTAGAATTATCCGTAAAAAGGCGCTTGTAGGTGTTGGGCTGAATGCCAGCTCAGGCCAAATTTTGACTAATTACGCGTATAATAGGAAGAAAGCTTTTTTACCTGGCACTTCAATGTGCCATTGTACAAAGAAGTATCTTTGCCCGCCATGCGACTCAAGACAATCGAGATAAAGGGATTTAAATCGTTTGCCAACGAGACGGTCATCCACTTCGATGCGGATGTAATAGGCATTGTAGGGCCCAATGGCTCGGGCAAGTCCAACATCGTGGACGCAGTGCGTTGGGTGTTGGGCGAGCAAAAGACGCGCGAGTTGCGTCTTGACCAGATGTCTAGTGTGATTTTCAATGGCACGAAAAAGCGACGCCCAGCGGGTATGGCCCAAGTAACGCTCACCTTCGACAATACGAAAAACGTATTGCCCACCGAGTACCACACGGTGAGCATCACTCGAATCTTATACCGAAGTGGCGAGAGCGAATACCGGCTCAATGGCGTCAGTTGCCGCCTAAAAGACATCACTAACTTGCTGATGGATACGGGCATTGGCTCCAACTCTTATGCCATCATTGCCCTCTCTATGGTAGATGATATCCTGGCAGACAAAGACAATGCGCGTCAACGCATGTTCGAACAAGCTGCCGGCATCAGTAAGTACAAAACGCGCAAGCGCGAAACGCTCAGCAAACTCAATCAGACTACGGCAGACCTGGATCGCGTAGAAGACTTGCTCTATGAGATCGAGCACAATCTCAAGAGCCTGGAGAAGCAAGCTCGCCGCACTCGTCGATACTTCGAGCTGAAGAATCAATACAAAGCCTTAAGCCTTGAGTTGGCTGCTTGGCGCACTGCTGGCTTGAAGCGGAAGTTCAAGTCACTGGTTCAAAGTGTGGCACAGCAAGAAGACGCCTTCCGGCAGGTAGAAGTGCAGGTGCGACAAACTGAAGCAGCCCTGGAGGCCGAACGAAAGGCACATCTCGACAAAGAACAGCGCTTATCCGAACGGCAGCGCACACTCAATGCCTTGGTGGGCAAGATCAGGAGCATGGAAGCCGACAAGCGCATGTGGCAACAACAAGCACAGTTTGTTGAAGAAAAGCGCAAAAAGTTGGCACAACAAATAGCGGAAAACAAAGCGCAGTTTGAACAACTAACCCAGCAAGTGGAGCACGTGCGCGAGCAACTGACAGTAGAAAAACAGCTCGAGGCTTCTTTGGAAGCCCAGCTCGATGAAGCGGAAACTGTCCTTGCGGAAAAGAAGAAAGCGCACGGTACCCTCAAAGCCGACCTCGACACCATCCTTCAGCAGCAACAAACGCTCGAACGCCAGCTTTTCGAAAAGGAAAAACACAAGGCCATCATCCAAAATCAGCTGCAAAGCCTCGAACAAGAAGCTCAGCGTTTGGCGCAAGCCGAAGAAAAAAGCAAAAAGGAAGCAACTGACTTACAGGCTCAACTTGCCGCCCTCAGCGAAGAAGAGGCACGCCTGCGCGCAGCGTTGGCTCAGCTCGAAGAAGCCGAAGCCGACCGGCAAAAAGCCATAGAAGAAACGCGCAACCAACTCGAACAGCTCGACCAGGCCCGTGCTCAGCTCAACCGACAGCTCGACGCCAAGCGCAATGAGCTGAAGCTCATGCGATCCATGGTGGAAAAGCTCGAAGGGTTTCCTGAAAGTATTCGTTTTCTCAGTAGCAAAAAAGAGTGGGCAGGCAAGGCTCAATTGCTCAGCGACCTCATCTATGTAGAAGAAAGCTATCGAGTAGCCATAGAAAACTATTTGGAGCCTTGGCTCAATTTCTACGTAGTGCCAGACTTGGCTACGGCGCACCAGGCTGTGCGCCTATTACATAGTTCGCAAAAGGGCAAAGCTCATTTCTTTTTGCTCGATGCATTTGAAGACTACGAGCCGAGCATGCGTCTATTGCCCACGGGCGCTCGTCCAGCCATCGACTTAGTACAATGCGATCCGCCCTATCGCAAGTTAGTTGCCTTTCTACTCGATGGCGTGGTAGTGACGCCCGAGAATCGCTTAGATGCTACGGAATGGGATGATCCGGACTTGGTGTGGTTGGCCGCCGATGGCACCTTTATCAGGCGGCGATATAGCATTTCAGGAGGCAGCGTAGGCCTCTTTGAGGGCAAAAAAATTGGCCGGCAGAAGAATATCGAAATGCTGGACAGGGCCATCCGAAAGATCGAACAGGAATCTCAACAGCTGGCTACCCAGTACTTTGGCTTGAAAAAGCACTTGGACACCTTGCGGCAAAAGGATCTTAAAAAAGGCATACAACAAGTCCAGCGTCAACTCAATGCCATTGTCAGCCAACGCGCTACAGTAGCTGCTCGGTTGGAGCAGTTCGAGCAGTCCCTTTCGGGAGATGCCACCCGATTGCGCGAAATCCAAACACACCAAGGGCAGCTGCAACAGCAACTGCAAACACTTGAACAAGCCCTCAGCGAGTTGACTGCGCAACTGCGTAGCATGCGCACGCACATCAGCCAAGCAGACCAGTCTTATCGAGCGGTAGCTGAGTCTCTTAGTGAGGCCAGTGCTCGTTTTAATCAGGCACACATCGAGTTTATCAAGCAACAGAACAAAGTAGGTGCATTGCAAAAAGAGTTGGCTTTTGCCGAAAGGCAAATGAACGAACTCGATGCACGCATCCGGCGCGACCAACAAGCCTTAGAGGAAGCCATCACCCAACAGGATGAAACAATTGAGGCCATAGAAAAGCTCAACCAGCAATTGTTGGCAGCTTATGCCCAACGCGATGAACAACGTGCCTTGCTCACCGAAGCGGAAAAGGCTTACTTCCAAGCAAGAGGAGGTATCAATGAGTTAGAGGATCGGTTGCGCAAACTCGGCAGAAAAAGGCAAGACCTTCAAGCCCTTATCAACGAACTTAAAGATAAGCGTACTGAAGTGCAGTTGCAGCTACAAAGCGTTAATGAACGCTTGCGCGTGGAGTTCAACGTCTCAGTCAATGAGTTGCCCGAAGCAATGCAGGATGCGCAAACCGATCCGGCACGTGTGGCCGAGCTGGAAGCCAAAGTGACAAAGCTCAAAAATCGATTGGATAACTATGGAGAAATCAACCCCATGGCCGTCGAGGCCTATGAAGAAATGCAGCAGCGCTATCAGACTATCCAAAGCCAGCGCGACGATATCCTCAAGGCCAAAGAAGATCTCATCGAAACCATCAAGGAAATAGAAGACACGGCTACGCGACAGTTTCTCGATGCATTTGAGCGCGTGCGCACCTACTTTATCGATGTATTCCGAAGCCTCTTCAGTGAGGGTGACACAGCGGACCTTATCTTGCTCACCCCCGATGATCCGCTCAACTCTAAGATAGAAATTGTGGCTAAGCCTAAAGGCAAACGACCGCAGACCATCTCACAGTTGTCAGGGGGTGAAAAAACGCTCACGGCCACAGCGCTCCTCTTTGCTTTGTACCTGCTCAAGCCAGCTCCTTTCTGCATCTTCGACGAGGTAGATGCCCCGCTCGACGATGTGAACATCGAGAAGTTCAACCGCATCATCAAGAAATTCTCTAAAGATTCGCAGTTTATCATCGTCACGCACAATAAGCTGACGATGGCTGCCGTGGACATCATCTATGGCGTATACATGTCTGAAGAGGGTGTGTCGGCCGTTACGCCAGTCGATTTTCGCCAACTGGAAGCTGGTCCTATTCTCGAAGCTGTCGGGCCTGAAAGATAACGCGCCAAAACAAGTGCGATACTGCTTTTCCCCTTAAGTTGTTTGCATAGCGTAGGCTATAGCTGCGGGCTTGTCTTGTAGCTCACCTCAGTTGCAGCTTGAAGACATCCTTTGAGTCTGTGTCAAGTCGGATGAGCGCTTTGCTATACCGAACAGATCGCTTTTCTCGTGAGACTGGCTTCCACAACGAGCCTCAATGTGGCGCCAAGCCAAGTTTGAAATTGCGAGAAGACTTGAAAGCGAAAATTTCCAATATGTGTAATCTGCCTTTAATTGTATGCTTGATCTAAATATACAGGGTAACTTCAAAAACAATCACGAATTAAGCCTTGCTTTGAAGGTAAACCTATGAGCTGCTGCAGTTTGGCACCTACAGTCGCCCAGCTAAGCGGTTAAGCGGTATATTTGAAACGCAATACATCGCCGCCACCTAAATTTAATAAGTCATGTGTATGATCTCCACACGTGTTTGTGCCTTTTTTGTACTTATGGGGCTGGTTTTGAGTGCGTGCCGCGTATCGGCACCTCGCCAGACGGACGGTCAGGCATCTGATCCTTTTGAGGAATTGGTGCTTGTGCCACCGCCCACTACCGACGATGGGCATATTAGCTTCCAGATACTCCACATCAACGATGTGTATGAAATTGCACCCCTTCCCGGCGACAACCTCGGGGGCTTTGCGCGCCTCAAAACCTTGTACGACAGCCTCTATAATCAAAACCCCAACACGCTCTTTGTCTTGGCCGGTGATTTTCTCAACCCTTCTCTCTTGGGAAGCCTCAAAATGAATGGTCAACGCATCGCAGGGCGCCACATGGTGGAAGTGATGAACCGAGCCGGCGTCGATCTGGTAGCTTTTGGCAACCACGAATTTGACCTCAAATATGCCGATTTGCAACAGCGCTTCGACGAGTCGGAATTTGAATGGCTGGCGACCAATGTGCTATACCGAAATGGAGATCGGCTGCAGCCTTTCTTTGCGCATTACGGTAACTTTAAATACTACTTTCCCGAAAACTTTATCTGGGAAATAGAAGATGCCGATGGCACTACCCTGAAAGTAGGTTTCTTCAGTGCCGTGCTACCTGCAAACCCTAAAGATTACGTGCATTACGAAGATTGCTACGAAGAAGCCATAAAGGCGTACTTGGAGCTCAATGCCCGATGCGATGTGGTAATCGGCCTTACACACCTCGACTTGGATATGGACCGAAAGCTGGCCACTTTATTGCCCAATGTGCCGCTTATCATGGGTGGGCATGAGCACGAATTGCACCACGATAGCGTGGGTAATGTGCACATCTTCAAGGCCGATGCCAATGCCAAAACGGCGTGGATCCATCGCTTTGAGGTAGACAAGGTACTAGCACCCGGCTATGTAGGTAGAAAGTCATATGTGCGCCGCATCGACAGTACCCTATCTGCCGATCCTTATGTCGAGGAAGTGGTGCAGAAATGGATCCACTTGCAAAACGAAGCCATCCGTGCTGTGGGCGTCGATCCCGATGAAGTGCTGATGTATGCCCACCAACCACTCGATGGGCGCGAAGCTTCGGTACGCAATCACAGTACTAACCTCACGCAGCTCATTACACGCGCTATGGCTGCTGCTGCCCGCCAGCCCGTCGATGCAGCTATCCTCAATGGTGGCTCTATCCGTGTAGATGATTTGCTGCAAGGTGCCATTACAGCGGTAGATATATTTCGCACTTTGCCGTTTGGCGGAAGCTTGGTAGAGGTGGATTTGCAGGGGGTACTGCTGCGGCGCCTGCTCGACCAGGGCCAACACAACAAAGGCACTGGAGGCTTTCTCCATGCTTACGGCATCAGTAAGGACAATGCCGAATGGACAGTGGGCGCCTCACCCTTAGACGATCAGGCAGTGTACCATATCATCGTGCCTGATTTTTTGCTCACAGGCTTGGAAATAGGAATAGACTTTTTTACTCCTGACAATCCACAGGTCGTGGGCTTGGATCGCCCCGTACAGCCCGATGATGTGCGTAGTGATATTCGAAAGGCCTTGATCGATTATTTGCGTGCACGAGGGAAGTAACTATCTGTTGAACTGCACTACGGAATGGAAAAAGGCGCTTTGTAGAGCAACTCCAAGGCACATTGTAGCCGCTTGGGGCCCTGCCCTTGTACCACCCCGTAAGGCACGCCTAGCGATTCGAGCAAGCGCTGGTAACGTGCAAACAGCTGACTGCGTTGGTGTGGGTAGGGGTGTTCGCGCAAAGGGTCGGGAACCCATGTGATGTCTGGCGCACATAACAGGTAGAAATGCCCCAAATGGCGCTCCATCAAATGAGACAACCAGGTGGGTGGAGGGCCAAATCGCATCTCCCACCAGATGTAGATCACTTCCAGTGAGGTGTCGCAGAGAAAAAAACCTTTGCTGCGCATAGCTGCTTCCACTTCTAGTGCCACTTGCCCGTGAGCCATATGTGCCAAGTCGTCGCGTTGATATTGCGGACCAAAGAGACTGAGGTATAAGCGCGCATATTCCGGTGCTGCGGGTATGCGTAGCTGGTCGGATAGCGCTTGTGTCAGGCTACTCTTGCCGCTTGATTCTGGCCCTGTGATCACTATTTTTTTGAATGAAATTCCATTCATACTGGTCTAACTTTGCCATGCTTGAGCTGTTGTCTTTCGGTTGGCTTTCGCCAAAATCGAAATTTGAAAAACGCCCAATATGCACGACCTCGAACCTTTCTACAATTGGCGCGACCGATATATGGCAGAGGCAGACGAGCGTTCACCTTTCTTCGGACGCCAGTACAGCGAATTTTATTTTACTAACCAAATCTACAACTACGTCATCCATCCGCAATGGGATGCGTTTGGATCCAATACCTTGTACACCAAGCTGCTGTGGGCCGATTATGAGCACGGATTCGCCATACTGGAAATGATCGGAGAATGGAATGATTGTCTGTACAACGACGTGATGTTTCTCAAGCGGAAAGTTATCGAACCCCTTATGACTTATGGAGTGCGCAAGTTTGTACTCATCATGGAAAATGTCTTGAACTTTCATGGCCTCGACACCGATTACTACGAAGAATGGTTTGAAGAAGTAGCGGAAGTGGATGGCTGGGTCTGCTTTGTCAACCTGTTGCCACACGTCGAAGACGAACTCAAACAAACACACCTACACGATTTTATCTATTTCGGTGGTGCGCTGAACGACTTCAACTGGCGGCCACTTAAACCCGAACATATCCTCTACGTATTGGAAGAATATCTCTCAGGGCGCAACTTGGCCTTGCCTGGCTACTGAAAATGCAGTGACGACAGACAGTAGCACTCGTATGGGTGCTGGCTGATGGTGTGGGGGTCTCCCTTCGCGGCTTACTTACATTGGCATTATTGCACCTTGATACCAGCCCGTATTTCGACCTTGTTGTCGAACTCCATGCGCACGGGCACTTGTCCATCCTGGGTTGTGCTGAAAGTGGCTTTTAAAATCAAGTGTGTGCTAGCCAGCAGATGCTGCAAGCGATTGCCCAACAGATCGATATAAAGCGTTTCGGTACGTGCCCCATCCGGAAAGCCATTGCTGTTGACTGCTGCAGCGGGAATGAGAAAAGTCGGGGCATCGAACAGCGAGTCAGTGATGCCTTGGGCATCGGCTACATATACTTGTGCTTCTACGCCGATGGGCAGTTCGTTTTGTACCCATAGCTTGATTGTAGCTTGTTGTACTTGTGCAAAACTGCCCATATCGATTGGAAAGGTATCGAGCACTTCGAATTGTCGGGCTTGACCGTAGACAGGTAGTTCCACCTCTACCTGGAAGCGGTAATAGCTCGAGTCGGTGAGAAAGCCGCGAATAGCAGTAATCGTATCGGGGTTGGTCAATGCATCGATGTCGTAGTCTACTGCTAGAGGATTGGCGCCTAAGATCTCAGCAATGTTAGAGTTGCTTTTGTCAAGTACAATTGTCTGAGTCTTTACTTGGCCCACTTCGTCCAAAGAAGGATACACAAAGTCAAGCCCCCCATTTTGGAAAAGTGGGCTGGTCAATTGAAGCACTTGCCCATCGAGCGTGTACACGTCAAAAACATTGACTACCGAGCGGGTGGGTAGGCCAAAACTGTTCTCTACGTACAGGTATACGCGGGGATCGGCAAAGTACACTTCGCCGCGTCGCCAATTTTCTAAAAACTCGATCTCAATAGTGTCACGGGCCCCATCGTACAAGTAATTGCCCAGATAGCCCTGTATGTAACTGAATGCTACATTTTGCATCAGCAAGTAAAAGTCTGATAAGGTGTCTGACATCATGCTGGGCTGACGGCGTGCTTCATAGCGCAACCACATCTTCCCATCCGCATCAGGTGCCAATGTGTAGCCACTCAGGTCTACTTGTGGAGTGGGGAAGAGCGGCACGGGGGTGCCATTTGCTGGAGGCAAGCTGTGCGTGAGTACCAGAGGTTGTCCGTCTTTTTGGAGCTGAGGGAAGGTGACAGTGACTACTACTGTGTCGGGATGTGCATTGTTGAAAAAGTAGGTGAGCGTGCCGCCTTTGAAGCGTGCAGAGTCTACTTCCAGAATGTCGTCGTAGCGAAAGGGCAATTCGAAGAGTGTATCAGTCACTGGAATGGGCAGCTGCAAGAGCGCAAGTGCAGGTGCTAACGCATCTTTGGTAGTGCGGTAGATGGTATTGCCGCGGTAGCGTATAGTAAGGGTGCCATCGGGTTCGATGATGAGCAAGCCCGTGTCATCAAACGATTCCAAAAACTGCCGGATCGACACCTCTCCGTGAAAGAGGGCAAAAGCGTATTCCGGTGCACCATCACTCTGTATGCGTTCCAGCTCAGACAAATCGGTGCAGGCATCCCATACAAGAACGAGGAGAAGTAGTGGTATACATTTTTTCATAAACTCAGTTGTTTGCGCGCCTCCAAAATATTCAAGTCAAAGGTGCAGGGCGTTTTCTGCTTTTGCAAAGTACTCGTTCTGACGCCCGATTGACTTAATTGCGCAGATGGGCTGAAAAATAGAGAGGTAGATGACTCGGCTTACCGCGTGTGTGATGAAAAAACTACTTTTCCCATAGATTAGTGCCGCAAAGGAGAGCGGGCAAGTGTATTTTTGGGCCTCATTTGCCGAAAGGCGCCAAAATAAAAGAGTCGATGAAACCCTGCTTGGTTGCCATTGTGCCGATGCGTCACAGCAGTGAGCGCGTACCTGGCAAGAACTATCGCCTGTTTGCAGGTAAGCCTTTATATCATCACGTGGTGCATGCTTTGTTGGAGGTGCCGCAGATCGATCAAGTCGTTATCGATACGGACAGTCCGACAATCATGGCGGATGCAGTGCAACACTTTCCTCAAGTGCGCTTGCTGGAGCGGCCCGAGCATTTGCGTGCTGGCGAAGTACCTATGAACGACGTGTTGTTGCACACCACCAGCCAAGTGGAAGCGCAGTTTTATTTGCAGACGCACAGCACCAATCCCTTGTTGTCGGCACAGAGCATTGCACGGGCTGTGGATTTGTTCTTGGAGCACTATCCCATATACGATTCGCTGTTCACGGTGACGCGCTTGCAAACGCGCCTTTGGGACCCGCTGGGGCGGGCCATCAATCACAACCCCAACATCTTGTTGCGCACTCAAGATCTGCCACCTGTCTATGAGGAAAACTCTTGCCTTTACTTGTTTACGCGCCAGTTGCTGGCACGCAAGCACAACCGCATTGGAGATCGGCCCTATCTGCTGGAGATACCGCGCGAAGAAGCGCAAGACATAGACGAAGAAATTGACTTTCAAATAGCCGAGTTTTTGTTCAAAAAAAAGTACGGCTTAAACTGAGGTGAGAAAGTAAATACGATACATAATGCGATACGAAAACCTACTCATAGACTTTGAAAAGGGCATAGCGACAGTTACCGTCAACCGGCCCAAAGCGCTCAACGCCTTGAATCGGCGTACGATGCAGGAGCTTAACTACTTGTTTGCTCAAGACTTGCCCAAGCGCGAAGGTTTGAAAGGCGTGGTCCTCACAGGTGCTGGCGATAAATCATTTGTTGCCGGTGCCGACATCAAGGAATTTCTCGATCTGGACGCCGCTCAGGGCGAAGCGATGGCCCGCTATGGCCACGAAACCTTCAACCTCATTGAGCGCTTTGCGCGGCCGGTAGTAGCTGCCGTCAATGGATTTGCACTGGGAGGTGGATGTGAGTTGGCCATGGCTTGTCACTTGCGTTTGGCTGCTCCTCAAGCGCGCTTTGGGCAGCCAGAAGTCAATTTGGGCATTATCCCTGGTTATGGCGGCACGCAACGCCTCATCCAGTATATCGGCAAAGGCAACGCTATGGAGCTGTTACTCACAGCCGACATGATCGATGCCGAGACGGCTCATCGCCTCGGCTTGGTCAATCGCGTGGTGCCGCAAGCCGACCTTTTGGCAGAAGCTCATGCCCTTGTCGAAAAGATTGCCGCCAAAGGGCCGTTGGCTGTTGCCAAAATCATCGAACTGGTGCAGGCATACTACCGCCATGATGTGGATGGCTTTGCCGAAGAAATCAAGGCCTTTGGTTATACCACAGGCACGCAAGATTTTCAGGAAGGAGCACGCGCTTTTGTAGAGAAGCGCAAGCCCATATTTAAAGGCAAATAGGTATTCCTATGGCCAAGCCCGAACCCTTGGTGCCCATCGGGCATACGCGCAAAGCACATGGGGTGCATGGCGAGTTGCACGTACAAGTAGTACCGCGCTATCTCGAAGACCTCTTGCAGGTCGAGTTTATCTTCCTCGAGCTGCCCGATGGCTTAGTGCCTTTTCGCGTGGAGTCGGTACGCATGGACCGCTGGCCAATCCTCAAGCTGGAGGACGTCGAGCTGCGCGATGAGGCCCTGCCACTCACCTCACGCCCCCTTTTGTTAGCCGAAAAGGATTTGATCCCCGACGATCAGCGCCAGCTCGAGGTAGATACACTGGCCTTCGCATGGGCTGAGGGCTATACCTTAATAGATGAGCGATTAGGCCGCATTGGCCGCATTGAGGAAGTGCGAGAATTCCCCCAGCAAGAAATGGCTATCATATCTTATAAAAAACGCGAACTGCTCGTGCCCCTGCATCAAGCGCTCATCAGTAAGGTAGATGAGCAGCAACGACAGTTATGGATGCGCTTGCCAATAGGCTTGATTGATGAGGAGGAATAAATAAATTGTAGGTGCATAACGCAAAAAATATCCCTTCTATACAACCGCTGTTTGTCACATAGCGTTTCTGAAAATGGCCTTTTCGACGAGCACAATCAAATGATTGAAAAATTCATTTTTTGCGATGAGATTATATATCCTCCTGTGGGTTCTTTGGATTGCTGCTTTCTCGCCCCTTCGGGCTGCCTACATGCTTTTACCCATGGATGCCGAAAGCCAGAGCAATCATCTTAAGGCTTATGGCATTACTTATTGGGTACTTGAAAATGGTGTAGAAGCTTGGTGGCTACTCAACTATCGAGGTGGTAGCTTTGCTTTTAGAGCTAACCCCATCTTCGAAAAAGAGTGCAAAACGCGGGGCGTCAGCTATGAAATACTGCCCGATGCAGCCTTTAATGCCATTCTGGAGCAAATCGCCGATCCTGAGGTCAATATGGACGCCATTAAGCTGGAAAAAGCACCCAAAATCGCTGTCTATACTCCACCCGAAGGCTTCAAAAGCCAGCGGGGCGATCGGATCCAACCATGGGACGATGCCGTTACATTGGTGCTCACCTATGCCGAAATACCCTACGAAACCGTGTATGACGACGAAGTCTTGGCCGATAAGCTACCTCAGTACGACTGGTTGCACCTGCACCACGAAGATTTTACGGGGCAGTTCGGGCGCTTTTACGCCAGCTATCACAACTACCCATGGTACAAGGAGAATGTGCGGCTACTGACCGAGTTGGCTCACAAGCACGGCTACGAAAAGGTCTCTCAATTAAAGCTGGCAGTGGTTAAAAAAATTAGAGAATACGTCATTGGCGGTGGCTTTATGTTTGCCATGTGCTCGGCTACCGACACCTATGATATTGCCCTGGCTGCCGATGGCGTCGATATCTGTGCCGAATACTACGATGGCGATCCAATGGACCCCAACGCACAGCAGAAGCTCAACTTCGACAATTGTTTTGCTTTCCGCGACTTCCAGCTCAGCATGAACCCCTTGGAATACGAATTCTCCAGTATCGACAACTCTTTGCGGCGCAATATTCCCCCCGATCAAGATTATTTTACCCTCTTCGACTTCTCGGCAAAATGGGATCCCGTGCCCACGATGCTCACGCAGTGCCATACGCGCACCGTCAAAGGGTTTATGGGGCAAACTACCGCTTTTCGCAAACAGTACATCAAGCCTAATGTGCTCATTCTGGGAGAGACGCGCCCCCTCGACGAAGCGCGTTATATCCACGGCGAGTTGGGGCAAGGCTTTTGGACTTTCTACGGCGGCCATGACCCTGAAGATTACCGCCATTACGTCAATGATCCCGAAACCGATCTGAGTTTGCATCCCAACTCGCCAGGATACCGGCTTATTCTCAACAACGTCTTGTTCCCTGCAGCTAGGAAGAAAAAGCGCAAGACGTGAGGATAGCTGCTCATTGCCTACCTTTGGCACATGAAATCGAAATGGCGGATTGCAGTAATGAGTTTGTGGGTAGCTGGCATGGGCTGGCTGGCGAGCTGTAATGGACCTGCACCCGAGCCCTTGCCACATCCCAGCTTTGTATATCACACGCATCCGACCGACAGTACTGGGTGGTACCTATGTGAAATTTTTGTCCAAACGGATGACGTGCGCATCAAGCTCGACGAGCTCATCAACTGTGATACAACCGTAAAAGACAAAAGTCTTTTATCCATAGGTGCTATTGATTATGCTATTGGTCAGTGGGCCGACTACGAGCTGATCTATGCATTGATACCTGACTCAAGTGGCTGGCACATTGCACAGCGCTATACGAAGGGCCCTGTCCCCGATACAGCGTGGCATACCCTCGCTCGGCTCGATGCCCAAGGTCGCTTGGTAGTACCCCCTTGGCATGTGGAAGACTTGGTCGGATTTTACGTAGCGAAGCAAAATGACAGCACACTAGTGCTTTTCTTGGGACTGAAGGGGGGGCTGCTGGAAGGGCAGCTCTTCCGCTTGCCCAATCTCCCCCCGCTCGATCGGTTCCATCATGAGCTCCGGCGTTATTTGCCTCAACCCATAGGCGCTGTGTTGATTTTCCCTTGGGAAGCGACGTGTCGTGCTTCTGTAGGGGCATGTAGCTTGGAGGCGTTGCCTTCCGGTAAATGGCGCATTCGCTTTGAAAACCCCTTGGGGCATCCCCTTATTTTTGAGCCACTCGAAGTGCCACTGTACCAGTAATCACGGCAATAATTTATTGCGGCTTGCGCCAAATTTGCCAAGGCGGAATGCCTGCTTGCTCGCGCGCTTTGCGCCGCTTGTCGCGCTGTTTCTGGCGTCGTCTTTTTTCAAATACGTTGCCCTTTATCCATACATAGCGTACCGACACTCCTGTCTGGGCATAAAAACCCTTTTCGCCGCCATGCAAGTTGACAGTGGGCTTGAAGTCCCAACTCAACACCACGCGTGCTATGGTGAATTCCGCTCCACCAATAAGTGTAATGCCCCAAGGTGCAGCCCACGGCACATCAGAAGCAGTAACGAAACCTTTGTGTAGCCCGCCGCCGCCGTAAATATTGACTCGCTTGGATAAAATGGGTTGGTGTTGTTCGGCTAACAGCGTCAGCAACACTTCCTCGCGCTGAAGACTTGACTGTACGATGAACTCTGCTGTAGTGTGCTTCAACAAGCGTTGTTGCAAAGTCAGACCCCAATCGGTGCCCAGACGCATACCTGCTGCTGTAGTGTACGATTGAGCATCAAGCCCTATGGCCAAGGCCATAGCATATAAGAGGGAAATTATTTCTTTCATGCCGCAAAAACGGAATTTGGCGCTTCGTATTATCCTTGTACTAAGCAAAAAATCAGGGCATGAAAATAGTAGTATTAGATGGACACACTGCCAACCCAGGCGACCTTTCTTGGGCCCCCCTCGAATCTTTTGGACAACTAACCGTATGGCCGCGCACCCCGCCAGAACAAGTGGTACAGCGGGCTCAACATGCCGATGTGATCGTCGTCAATAAGGTAGTTATCGGCCCCTCAGAGCTCGAGCAATTGCCTCAACTCAAACTCATTTGTGTGTTGGCTACTGGCATGAATAACATCGACCTTGAAGCTGCGCAGCAACGTGGCATCCCCGTAAAAAACGTCAAGGGGTATAGCACCTATTCGGTAGCACAACATGTCTTTGCCTTGCTCTTGGCTCTGACCAATAAAGTAGCAGCACACAATGCTCAAGTGCAGCAAGGTGCCTGGAGCCGCTCGCCCGACTGGTGCTTCACATTGGGCACCATCCCAGAGTTGCGGGGCAAGTGTATGGGAATTATTGGGCTGGGGGCTATTGGTACTGCTGTGGCCAATGTAGCACAAGCTATAGGTATGAAGGTGATGGCTTTTCGAAAAAAACCACAAAGGGGAGCACCTCCAGGCGTACAACTGGCCACCTTAGAAGAGGTTTTTCGCAAAAGCGATGTGCTGAGCTTGCACGTGCCCCTTACGCGGCAAACACATCACCTGATCCGGAATGAACATCTCCGTCTGATGAAACCCACTGCACTACTGATCAATACGGGGCGGGGTGGGCTAGTACATGAACAACACTTGGCTGATGCACTGCAACAAGGCCTTATCGCAGGAGCTGCACTCGACGTGTTAGCTGAAGAACCACCGCGCCGCGGTAGCCCTCTTATTGGCTTGCCCAATTGCATCATTACGCCCCACATGGCTTGGGCTACGCGCGAAGCACGACAACGCCTTATTCAAGGAGTAGCGCGCAATATCGCTGAGTGGTTAGCCAAACGTAAAGCTCGCGAATGAGCTAACCAAAAAGAGCAGCTCCCAGGAAGAAAGCTGCTCTTCTTTTGTTTATAGGAGTTTTATTGTGCATCTTCTTCCAGCGCTGGAATGCGCAGCACTTGCCCAGGATATATGAGGTTGGGATCTTTGAGCATGGGCTTATTGGCCTCGAAAATCACTGGATACTTCATGGCATCGCCGTAAAACTGCTTGGCAATTTTGGAGAGCGAATCGCCTTTCTGTACGGTGTAAAACTGTGCCTCAGGCGAAGGTTCTACTACCTCTATGCATTCTTCCACTACGGCTATACCTCGTACATTACCTGCCAGCAATACTACTTTTTCTTTAATATCCTGTGAGGCTACCTCGCCAGTGATGGATACTTTGTCTTCATCTACATCTATCACCAAGTCTTTGACCTCGAAGCCGTGCGCCTCAATTTCTTTGCGCAATAACTCGGCTAGCTCTTGATTAGCTTTTGCTCTTTCTTCAGGTGTAGGTGTAGCTGGTTGTTTTTTGTAACCCACTAGCCCTTTACCGGCTTCTTTGAGAAATGAGAAAAGTCCCATGTTGTCGTTTTCTTTGGTTAAAAAAATAAAGATATGCCTTTATAAGTAGGATATCTAATTTCTTGATACGAGCTACGAAATGATAAGGTCACATCGTTTTTATCCGGAGGTTAAGTTGTGAAAAGGTTTATATTTGCGGGGTTTTTCGGCAGGGGGGGCCGTGCCGAAAATTTTTGTTCCTACTAAGGGCATAGAAGTGGGCAGTTTTTACCACTTTTACATGGATAACTAATTGTGAACCAACTAATCACATATCCGACAAGTTAAACAAGTATGAATCATGCAAGGAAAAGGAATTGTGAAGTTTTTTCTCGTGGTGATGATACTGGTCACTTTGTACCAGTTTCTGCTCATGTTGCCGGCGCGCAAGGTGGAACGTGCTGCTGAAGCTTATGCCGAGCAGGTAGCTGGCAAGGTGACCGACCCCGAGCAAAAAACAGAGGTATATAAGGCAGCACGTACTGCCTTTTTGGATTCTATGTCCTCTGAGGTGGTGTTTCGCATTCCGCTCGTCAAAGATTTTACCTATCAGGATCTCAAAGCCCAGCAATTGGCCCTTGGTCTGGACCTCAAGGGTGGAATGAGCGTAGTACTCCAGGTGGATCTTCGCGATTTTATCGTCGCTTTGGCCAACAACAGTGATGACCCCACTTTCCGCCAGGCACTTGATTTGGCTAGCCAAAAGCTCAAAAGTTCACAGTCGGACTTTGTGACGTTGTTCGGAGAAGCGTGGAAGGAGGTAGCCAATGGCAAGCCACTCAATTCGATCTTCCGTCGCAATGAAGTGCTCTCTGACCAGATCCATGCCAATACACCCGACGACGAGGTGTTGCGCGTATTGCGTCAAAAAGCAGACGAGACGGTAGAACTTACCTATAAGCTACTCAAAGAGCGCATCGACAAGCTGGGGGTTACACAGCCCAATGTGTCGCTCGACAAATCGCGTGACCTGATCGTGGTAGAGCTGCCTGGGGTAGACAACCCCGAGCGTGCCCGCCAGTTTTTGCAGGCTGCAGCCAAACTCGAATTCTGGAACGTGTATCGCGTCTCTGACCCTGGCATCCTCGACGCCTTTGTGCGTGCCAACGAAAAGCTGCGCAAAATGGAAGCAGGAGAAGACGCTGATTCGGAGCGCCCTTATGAGTTGCACTACACCTATGGCACTGACTCTCTGGGCAATGTCGATAGCTCTGTAGTGTTGAGTGTAGATACCATCTACACAGACAATGCAGCAGCTGGCAATCAGGGCCCCCTATTTGACATCCTCCAGCTCAACTCCAATGGTGCGCGTGGCTTGGCTGTAATCGGTACTGCACGTAAAAACCAACGAGAGCGCGTCATAGAACTCCTCAACCGGCCAGGTATTCGCGAGCTTTTCCCAAAGGACGTCAAGTTCCTGTGGTCGCGCAAACCCATCAAGGATCCCGAAACGGGTGAGTTGACCGACCTATACGAGCTCTATGCCATCAAGATGGAGCGCGGCAGTACACGTGCACCACTTGAAGGCGATCACGTAATCAATGCTTTGGCCAATCCAGACCCCAACACGGGTGAAATGAAAGTCGACTTGGCTATGGACGATGTGGGGGCTCGCAAGTGGGGGCAGATGACAACCAGGGCCGCGCAAGACAATAATCGGGAAATTGCCATCGTGCTAGACAACGAGGTAGTTTCTGCGCCCCGAGTGATCAACCCCATTCTTTCGGGCAATTCTCAGATTACGGGCAACTTTACTACGCAAGAAGCTAAAGACCTGGCAAACATCCTCCAGGTGGGCAAGTTGCCTGCACGCACGCAAATCATCCAAGAGTCGATTGTTGGCCCTTCGCTAGGAGCTAAAAATATCAGCCGTAGCCTCAAGGCCTTGCTGGCAGGCTTCCTCATCGTCGTGTTATTTATGGTAGCCTACTATGGTAGTGCTGGTGTCGTATCAATCGTGGCGCTATTTGCCAATATCTTTTTCATCTTGGGCACGTTGGCTTCAGTAGGTACAGTGTTGACTTTGCCGGGTATTGCTGGAATTATCCTCACTATCGGTATGGCGGTAGATGCCAACGTCATCATCTTTGAACGGGTACGCGAGGAGTTGCGCAACGGCAAAACACTGATGTTGGCCATCTCTGATGGCTTCAAGTATTCTTATTCAGCGATTGTTGATGCCAATGTCACCACGCTTTTTACCGCTATTATCCTTGCATGGTTTGGTTTGGGGCCCATTAAGGGTTTTGCCGTGGTACTCATCATTGGGGTATTGAGCTCGCTGTTTACTGCTGTGTTGTTGGCTCGCCTGGTTATCGACTGGTGGATCTCAAAGGGGAAACACCTCTCCTTTTGGACCAACTGGTCGAAAGACAAGTTTGTCAACCTCAACTTTGATTGGGTAGGCAAGCGTCGGTTAGCTTACTCAATTTCGAGTGTGCTGATCGTAGCTGGCTTGATCTCAATGTTCACGAGAGGTTTTGACTTGGGCGTTGACTTTAAGGGGGGCTACTCCTTCAATGTAGAGTTTGCGGGTGAGGTGCCTTCGGCTGATCAGTTGCGTAGTGTGCTCACCGAAGCTTTCGATGGGCATGCACCTGTAGTGAAGGCTGTAGACACCAAGAATACCTATAATATCGTGACGGACTATCTAGTAGATAGCGATGATAAGGATGCACAAAACCAGGTGATTGCCAAATTGTACGAAGGCCTCAAGCAGATCAATGTGGTAAATACGTCATTGGCGCACTTTAGCCATTCAGATGCCGAAGGCGTTACGCATATCTCTACCCTCAGCAAAGTAGGGCCCACTATTGCCGACGACATCAAAAACTCGGCCTGGGAGGCTACGATCTTCGCCTTACTCGTTATCTTTTTGTACATCCTTATCCGGTTCAATAGATGGCAATACTCGCTGGGGGCTGTCGCAGCACTGTTCCACGATGTGCTTATCACCTTGGGCATGTTCTCTCTCTTGCACGGTACCGTGCCTTGGTCACTCGAGATCGATCAGGCTTTTGTAGCTGCCATCCTCACTGTAGTAGGTTATTCCATCAACGACACCGTAGTAGTTTTTGACCGCATCCGCGAGTTTTTTGGCCTGTATAGCGACAGGAGCAAAGACGAAATCATTAACGATGCTATCAACAATACCTTCAGCCGAACCATCATCACTTCGTTGACTACTTTCTTCGTAGTGGCTCTGCTCTTCTTCTTTGGAGGGACAAGCATAAAAGGCTTTGCCTTTGCTTTGATGATAGGCATTATTGTAGGTACTTACTCGTCGATCTTCATCGCTACGCCGGTGATGAGCGACCTAAGTGGAGATATTCGAGTGGGTGCTAAGAAGCAGAAGTCTTCCTTTTCTAGAGCTGCTGCTAAAGCACGCCATTGAAGGAGGTAAATAGGTGAAATTTCCCTTTCCTGTTCGATTGGGAATACAAAAAAGAGGCTTGAAACAATAGTATCGGGCCTCTTTTTCTTTTTTAGATATATGGGCATTGTTGGGGAAAAAGCCTTTATCTTTTGCGAAGATTTAGCTTACGCTATATATACAACCTTTAACCCCTGAGAATGACTGCTGTATCTCGGTTGCGTGCTTGTCTGCCCTTCCGCTATCTCTTTGGCCTCGTTGTAGGCTACGTGCTGTGGCCTGTGCTGGGGCAGGCTACTCATATTGTAGGTGGTGAATTGACTTATACTTGCTTGGGCAACAATCAGTACGAAATACGGCTCACCATTTTTCGCGATTGCTACAATGGCAATCCACAGGCTTGGTTCGATGATCCAGCTTCCATTGGCATATTCAATGCGCAGTCCCAATTAGTGCAGGAGCTACTCATCCCTTGGGACGAGATGCTCAACGACACGCTCAACCCCATGCTTAGTGACGAGTGTTTCGTCGTACCGCCCGATGTGTGTGTACATACCACTACTTATAGCGCCATTGTTACGCTGCCGCCACTTCCAGGAGGGTATATCTTGGCTTATCAGCGTTGTTGCCGCAATGGTACGATCTCCAATATTGTCGATCCATTAGCTGTGGGCAGTACCTATATGGCCACCATTTCTGAAAAAGCCTTGCTCGAGTGCAACTCAGGTCCCCAGTTCAATGCTTGGCCGCCGTTGTATATCTGTGTCAATGAGCCAATCTGGTTCGATCAGTCGGCTTATGATGCCGATGGAGACTCACTGGTCTATCGCTTATGCACACCCCTAAACGGTGCCAGCCCGATAGATCCCATGCCGCAACCACCTGCACCTCCGCCGTATCAGCCCGTGCCTTGGTTGCCTCCTTATGATGAAAACAACATGCTCAATGGCATACCTGGTGGTGACCCACTTGCTATTGATCCACATACGGGCTTGCTCACGGGGTTGCCCAACACTATTGGTCAGTTCGTAGTGGGCATTTGCTTAGAAGAATATCGAGATGGGGTATTGATAGGTACTTATCGGCGAGATTTTCAGTACAATGTAGGTGTCTGTGGCCAGACTACTGCAGCCTTTTTTGCGCCTGAAGCGATATGTGGCCAGTTTGAAGTGACATTTGTCAATTTGAGCGAAGAAGCCGAATCCTTTTTCTGGATCTTTTCGCAAGATGGCGCGGCAATAGGTACTTCCACAGACATAACACCTACCTGGATATTTCCCGATACTGGCTGGTACGATGTGACACTCATCGCAGCAGCAAATTCCAATTGTGTCGATACATTCACCCAGAGCATACACCTGTTGCCCGAGTCGCTTATACCCAACTTCACACTCGTGCCGCTTACCTGTACAGATAGTGTAATATATCAAGTGTACAATACGACTGTTGATACTCTGTTTGTCCCTGCCTCCTGGACTTGGCTGCTCAATGATACGCTTGTATTGAGCCACGATCCTGAGCCCCAGTTCGTTTTTTACAAAAGTGGTACTTATCAAATCACGCTACAAGTGACTAATACGGCAGGTTGTAGTACCCAACTCAGCCAGTGGCTCAATGTTTCACTGATCGATTACGAGCTACCTGCCGATAGCCTACAGTTGTGTGCAGGGCAAAGTGTGCTGCTCAATAATGGCAACCATCCTGCCTTGTTGTTTTACTGGAGCCCCGCTTCTAGCCTTGACGATAGCTTGGCGCAAAACCCCGTAGCCACTCCTAGTACCAGTACTTTGTATGTGGTAACCATTACCGATATACAGGGTAATTGCAGCATTACGCGCCAAGTGTGGGTCGAGGTATGGCCCTTACCTCAGCTTGGTCTAACTGATACACTGACCAGCTGCGACGACTCCATAATGCTCTATGCCAATTGGGATGGAATAGCGGAAATTGCCTGGGCTACTCAATCCGATTTTGACGCTATATGGAGCTATGAAGATTCATTGCAGGTATCCGTGGCGGGCAATCCCACATGGTACGTGCAGCTCATCGATATACATGGCTGCACTACTACAGACTCGGTATTGTTACTCGATGTGGGGATACAGGCTCAACTCGTAGGTCCACACGCTGTTTGCCCGGCCGATACGGCCTATGTTACCTTTCTAAGTAGTGATTCTACTGTAACCATCACTTTTGCTGGAGAAGGGTGGCAATCAGATCTTCCCTACAGCGCCTGGCTAGTACCTGAACAAGCTGGTGGGTATGGCCTTTCGGTAAATGCGACCAATGCCGCCGGCTGTACGTGGAGCGATACCTTCAGTATCTTTGTGCCTGACACTACCAATCAATCCCCTTTGGTGGAATGGGTGCCCTGCGCAGGTACAGAAGTCGCTTTTTCCCTGCAAGGTGTGAATGCAGCTATCGCACATTGGCTGTTCGGCGATCCAGATCACCCCACTGCCCAAGCTAGCGGAAGCCCCGTCAGCTGGGATTACGGCAGTACGGGCACCTACTTGGCTGTACTGACTTTTGGCGATAGCCTCACTTGTCTTGAGCCCGTGCCTTTCCTCGTCACGCTGGACGAGCCAGGAGTCCAATCTGCCATAGACGCCCAACTCCTCGCATGCGATAGCATGGCTACTGGTTTGTTTGTCAATGCCACGTCCACTGATCAACCCATCGCACAACTGACATGGTTTGCGCCTGCCGATACCTTGATTTCAGGCGACTCACTCTGGGCGCAGTGGGTGTATCCCGATACCTTATGGGTGGGCCTGGCCGTCTACACGCAACCGGGCTGCCGCGACACTGCTTGGGCTATATTGCATGCTGCACCCATCGCGCCACCATTGCCCGATTCAGCCCTCGCCTGCAACTTTCCCACTGCGCTGACATTCGATTTGCCCCCTGGACTTGGCTTTTTGTGGGCACCACCCCAAAATGTACTTGACCCCACAGCAACCCAACCTACTGTATTGGCCCCAGGTACGTATATCGCACAAGTACACTCCTTAGCGATGCCCCAGTGTCAACTGATCGATACGGTGCACGTCTTCTCATTGCCACCTGTGCAAGTGACATTGCCAGCGGATACAGCTAGCTGTGGGGAGGCCATATCTCTAAATGCTATGACGAATTTGCCAGCACTGATCCAGTGGTATGTGTGGCCCGATACGGCAAATCCCGTACATCTTGGCCCCAATTACACCTGGCAACCTACCGATACGAATGTATTGATCGTCGAGGCTACGCATCCAAAAGCTTGCCCAGGGTATGATACGGTGGAAGTAGTTCACAAAGGGTTGCAATTGTCTTGGTACAACTTCTACACCCTATGCCGTGGGCAGGATACACTTCAGCTTGCTCTTGCCAATGCCAGCTCAATTCCTTGGTCAGTCTCTTGGCAGCCCCAGGAGGCCATCCTTACTGACCCCAATGAACCCGTCATTGCCGTGAGCCCTTTGGAGAGCACACTCTATCAGTTCGAAGCCGTCAATGCTGCTGGATGTACTGCCCACGGCATAGTACAGGTAGAAGTGTTTGCTCGACCCTTTGCTTCAATGCAGGCTTTTCCCACTCCTGTTTATGCGGGCCAAGAAGTAAGTGTCACTTTAGAAAATTTATCTTTTCCCTCTATTGATTGGTATGCCGATCCATCTGTGCCATTTGAGTTGGTAAGCCCTCAACAAGTGACAGCCGTGCTCCAAGAGCCTACGACTTTTGTAGCTACTGTAACCGATTTTAGAGGGTGTATGTGGAGCTATAGCTTGTGGGTACCTGTATTAGGAGGGTGCGTGCCTCCTTACGTGTATGTACCCAATACGTTTTCGCCCAATGGCGATGGTATTAATGATCAGTTTCAAGTATATGGGCCTGTTGCACAAATAGAATTGGTAGTATACGACCGCTGGGGCGAAGAAGTGTTTCGTACTACTGATGTGACGCAAGCTTGGGATGGCACCTTCCAGGGGCGCTCATTGCCACCTGATGTATATGCTTGGCAAGCATGGATCGCATGTGTGGGGGGAAAAACCATTGTACTAAAAGGCAATGTAACTTTGTTGCGCTAAAATGCCAAGTGGCTGCATGCGTCATTGCACGCAGCCGCTTGGCTTGCATTAGGATTCGATAAGCCCTCACTTGCTTTATTGGACTGTGAGGTTTTTCCGGTAAACATGCGTATAACTATGCAGCTCAATGGTAAAGTCGCCTTGCCCAATTTTGTTGAAATCTAACTCGTAAATGGTATTTACAGGTAGGTCCCAAAGCTCGTCGTGATATACAATTTTTCCTGTAGAATCGGTGACGAGGATCTCTTTCAAATTTTCTTTGAAAAGTTCGAAATCGATAAAATATACCCCTTGCTCTTTGTCTACAAAAAAAGACCAATCGCTACTGGTCAGCTCCTTGAGCAAAGGCGTTTTCTCGCCATCGCCTTCTACCGCATTTTGCGCCATTGTCACCCCGCCAAGGCAAATCAACAGGACACCGAGCACGATACCCTTTTTCATCGTCATGGTTTTATAATTTGTGAATAAGTGGATTGCCAAAAACAGCACTCAAAGATAAAAGGCATCAGTGTAAGTGCGTTTTATAGAAGTCGCTTTACAATCAAAAAAATTATCAATAAGCCGACAATTGTTGAATCATTATTGGGTCAATGGCGTAAAACGATAAATGATCTGTTTGTATTGGGCAGTAATTAACGAATGCTTTGGCAGATGAATTGTGAATTGTGCGATAATTTTTAAAATGGTGATGTGTTTTGTTATTCATGTGATGTTTTGAGTGCCTCGATGTGCAATACATCTCGAATATTTTGCCACATGGGATGAAGTTCATGCAGTGCCTGTTGTGGTTCGATCCAGCAAGCACTTTCGATCTCTTCGGTTCGTTGCAGCTTTAATTCATTGGGTGAATGAGTGATCATGCGATACCACCCGGTCTTTTTTAGGATGCGCTTGCGTTTTAATCGGTAGGTATGGAAAGTATGTGTTAGGCGTTGCTCTAGGGTGCACACTAGCCCTGTTTCTTCGGCCACTTCTCTGAGGGCAGCCTGTTGGGGTGTTTCACCTTCATCAATTTTTCCTTTTGGCAAATCCCACACATTGCGTCGCAGAATCATCAGTATTTGGGCAGGTAAGTCGGTGCGGTGCACTACGCCACCTGCAGCCTCGATTAGGTGGAAGAGTAATTGGAAATCTTGCCATAGCAACAGGGCTGGTGTATGACGGATAATCACTGCGTCGTAGCGCTGCGACTTTTCCATTAGGTCTACGTATGGAAGTAGGTGTTTAGGTTTGCCTAAATAGTCATTTTCAAGAACTTGTGCACGTTCAGATAGTTGTAGGGACTCGTCCTTTTCAGCTAATATGAGGGGGCGGTCGTTCACATAGATTTTGTACATTTGGCCCTTAATTTTTAAAGCATGAATACAGCAAGAAAGCTTGCAAAATATCTTTTGCAAATAAAAGCAATCCAGCTTGAGCCAGTGCATCCCTTTACTTGGGCTTCGGGCTGGAAGGCTCCTATTTATTGTGACAATCGCTTGATTCTGTCTTTCCCTGAGGTACGTACTTTTATTAAAAATCAGTTTGCCGAAAAGGCAGGCCACTTTGAGCCTTTCGATTTAGTAGCGGGAGTGGCTACTGCAGGTATTGCGCATGGCGTGCTATTGGCCGACCAGCTGGACAAGCCTTTTGCTTATGTGCGCAGTAAGCCTAAGGAGCATGGTCGTCAAAATCAAATTGAAGGTAGGGTGCATGCAGGCCAGCGTGCATTGATCATCGAGGACCTCATCTCTACGGGCAATAGTGTATTGCGAGCTGCAGATGCTTTGCAGCAAGTCGGTGTAGAAATAATAGGTGTATTGGCGATCTTTACGTATGGTTTTGCGCAAGCAGCAAAGGCCTTTGAACAAGCCCAGCTGCCTTGGAGCACGTTGACGAATTATCAGGTGTTACTCGAAGAAGCTGTGGCCTCTCATTACTTAGAGGCTCATTGGCTCGACTTGCTCGAAGCATGGCGCCAAGATCCCGCTCATTGGACAACGCAATCCATTGAATAACCCAAAAACGAATACATGTCCATCATCAACAAGGAAACCGAAACTTTTCTATTTGAGTATTTGAACAACTCCTCTCCTACGGGCTTCGAAGTAGAAGGGCAAAAGCTGTGGCTCGATTATGTGCGTCCCTTTGTAGACGAATGGGGAAGTGACGAGTATGGCACAGTATATGGCGTGATTAACCCCGCTAAAGACTACAAAGTAGTCATTGAAGCGCATGCCGACGAAATCAGCTGGTTCGTACACTACATCACGGATGATGGCTTTATCTACGTAGCCCGAAATGGTGGCTCTGATCATCAGATTGCGCCGTCTAAGCGCGTGCATATACACACAGCCAAGGGAGTTGTCAAAGGTGTATTTGGATGGCCAGCCATACACACACGCCGAAGTGATAGCAAGCTAACCCCTACACTTGACAATATCTTTATCGACGTAGGCGCCAAAGATCGCGAGGAAGTTTTGTCGATGGGCATACATGTGGGTTGTGTCATTACTTTTGAAGATGAGCTTGTCAAACTCAACGGTCGCTTTTATACTGGCCGTGCCCTCGACAATCGCATGGGTGGCTTTTGCATTGCACAAGTGGCCCGCCTCATTCGCGAGCAAAGTATCGAACTACCTTATTCGCTCTACATCGTCAATTCGGTGCAAGAAGAAGTGGGGCTTCGCGGTGCGGGAATGATTGCCCATACCATACAGCCCAACGTCGCCTTAGTGACCGATGTGACACATGATACCACTACACCGCTGGTGGATAAGAAAAAACACGGCGAGATAGCCTGTGGCAAAGGGCCTACAATTACTTATGCGCCTGCTGTACACAACAAGCTGTTACAGCTAATCGTAGAGGCTGCGGCAGCAGCCGATATTCCGTTGCAGCGCGAAGTGGCGAGCCGCTCTACCGGCACCGATACCGATGCCTTTGCCTATTCAGGGGGTGGGGTGCCCTCTGCCTTGATCTCTTTGCCTTTGCGCTACATGCATACTACTGTAGAAATGGCACATAAAGATGATATTGAACACGTGGTATTGCTGTTGTTGGAAACGTTAAAACGCATTGAATACGGCCAGAGCTTCCACTATTTGTAAACAGCTCGTGAGCTGGGGTCGCCAACTCATCGATCTGATATTGTACAGCAATCTGTGGATTGCCTTGGGAGCAGCTGCCATGTATGCCCAGACGCAACTGCTCTTGTCGGGTAATGTGCGTTGGACTCATGGCGTGGCTTTTGTTTTTTTCGGCACGCTCTCACTCTATGCTTTCCATCGTATCATTGGGCTGAGTAAGTTCATGGCCTTTGTTCGGGAAGGGCGCTATCAGGTAATCTACGAGCACCGGCATCACATCATTACCTATGGTCTGTTAGCTGGCCTGATGAGCTTATGGCATTTGCTACGCATGCCGTGGCGGCAACAGCTGTGGATTGTCCCTGCAGCTGTGGTCTCAGGCGCATATGTGGTGCCATGGGGGAAAAAGGGTAGGCGGTTGCGCGATTTTGGCAGCTCAAAAATCTTCTTTATTGCTTTCGCCTATACCTGGCTTACCGTGTGGCTACCGGCCGTAGAGTGGCATTTGCAAGGCCAAATAGCCACCTGGTTAATGTTGCTCGAGCGTTTTACTTTTCTCTTTGCCATTACCGTGCCTTTCGACTTGCGCGATCGAGCAGTCGATCTCCAAGCTGGTGTATACACCTTGCCGGTGCGTTTGGGCCCACACAAAGCAATCTGGATGGCCGAAGGTGCTTTGGCTATTACGGCACTATGTGTACTACTTAACGCAGCTATTGGCTGTTACCCCTTTGGTGTAGTGCTTGCCTTTGCGCTAGCATTAGCATTTTCTGGGTGGTGGATATGGCTTTCGCCAAAAATGACTCACGACTATTACTTTACAGGTCTGCTCGATGGCACCATGATCTTGCAGTTTGGCCTAGTGTGGTGTGGCTGGTATCTTTAACTTTGTAAAACAAACCACAACATTTAGCCACATGTCGGTGCGCGTATATTTGTTGTTTCTTGTATTTCAATTGGCTGCAAGTGTTTCCGTAAGCCAGCGTTGCGGTTTTGTCACCCCCGAAAGGGAAGTAACTGCACTGCCATTTTCAGGCCCATTATCCGATGAAATAGTTATCCCAGTAGTAGTACACATTGTTTGGCAAGAGCCTGAAGAAAACATCCCTGATGAGCGGGTATGGAGCCAAATAGAGGCACTAAACGAAGCTTTTGGCGCGCAGCACATTCCCGATTGGATGGCGCAATCCGTGTTTTCACCTTACATCACCGATACCAAAATTCGCTTCTGTCTGGCTACCCGAGATCCGCAGGGGCTGCCCACTACCGGCATTGAGCGGCGGCACACTAACTCAAACATTGCCCTCGGTGGCACCACCGAACTCCACTACACCAGCATGGGCGGCCTCGATGCGTGGGACCCTCAACGATATCTCAATATCTGGGTGACGCGCTTTGCAGGTGGCATCACGGGTACTGCCTCTTTTCCGGAGCAAGGCCCAGCAGCTGAAGATGGAGTAGAAGTGCACTATGCCTTTTTTGGAAAAGACGCTACAGTGCCCTACGATCAAGGTATCACCACAGTACATGAGGTAGGTCATTATCTGGGCTTGCCGCATCCATGGGGGCCCGATGCACCTACTTGTAACCAAGACGATGGTATAGATGATACCCCGCTCTCTGAGCTTACTTACCAGGGCGAATGTCCTACTTGGTTGGTATTTAGTTGTGGTACGCCCGACATGAGTATGAACTTCATGTATTATACCAACGATGCCTGTATGGCACTCTTTACGCCCCAGCAGCGCGACCTGATGTGGGCCACACTCAATGGCCCGCGTAGCACACTAAAAGATAGCGATGGCTGTGTCTTTACGCCTGTATCCACTGATACCCCCAATGAAGGCATTGGCGTGCGGCTGTATCCCAACCCTAACGATGGCGTCCTATCGGTCCAATGGGACTACCCCGATCAAATGACACTCGAGTGGTATGACTTGCACGGGCGATGTGTGAAGCGCCTTTCGGCAAACGGCACTACGGCCCGCATACACCATCGCTTGCCCTCGGGCACCTATCTGTTTCAGCTGAAAGACAGCCAAGGAAAGGTCATCGACCGGAGATTGTGTTCAGTGGTCAGATGAGGGACTATCAGGAATCCTTCTGAAGCGAAGGAGGCGTTCTTTGTCTTCCCGCGTGCGCATGAGCACGACCATTGAGTCGGTGGTGAGTACGGGCACCTTGACGAAGCGCTCGAGCACTGTGTCGCGATGAGTTGTATCGCGGGTGTAGAGTAGTGCACCTTCCAACTTGTAGAAACCTGCTTCTCGATAGTTGAGCGTGCTGTGATAGCGGTAGTGCCCTTCGTCGTCGAATATCAGCCGAATTTGCCCTACATCTACAGGTAACGTATCACCTTCTTCCAGCACCACTGTAGCTTGCCATTGCCCCTCCAATAAGCGTTCGGGGAAGAATAGCTCGCATCCGGCCCAAATGAATAATATCACACCTATGCTAAAGCGCCAAAGTCGATCGCTATGTACCATAAGTTAAAAAAGTTGCATGCCTTAGTCAATTAGGCCACTAACAGCTAAAAATGTCAAGGCACCCGAGACGAATCCCAAAGCTGCCAACCAACTGATATTTTTTAAATACCAAATAAAATTGATGCGCTCCATACCCATAGCTGCCACTCCTGCTGCTGAGCCAATGATGAGCATACTGCCACCCGTACCTGCCGAATAGGCGATGAAGTGCCACAAAGAAGCATCTATGGGCTCAGTATACATGCCCATCGTAGCTGCTACTAATGGCACGTTGTCTACAATGGCAGAAAGTACGCCCAAGATCATCACTACAATATTCTGATTGGGTACAGCTTGCTGGAGCACCTCGGCCAAGTACATCAAAAAGCCTACCTGATGGCCGTTGTGCGTGACAGCCACTGATTCCAGACCTGCTACAGCCAATAAGATGCCCAAAAAGAAGGTAATACTCGACAATTCCACACGCGATAGTGCCTTGTGTACCGAGTACATGTGGCGGCGCTCTTCTGAAAAGTCCTCTTCGGGGTGAATGTATTCCGATACCATCCACACAAACCCCAACGATAGCATCATGCCCACATAAGGAGGAAGATGAGTGACCGTCTTGAATATAGGTACGAAAATCAATGCGCCAATACCTACGAATAACATCGTCTTACTCGACAGCAACAATTCCCTGTTGCGCGATAAACTTGAATCGTGCGATACCTGTATAGGGCCGCGAAAAGGTTTCAGAAACGAGGCAATAATTGCAGGTACTACAATGCATACAATTGACGGCAATACCAGGTGTTCGATCAACCCGGGCGTGCTGACTTTTTTGCCAATCCACAGCATCGTGGTAGTGACATCGCCTATGGGCGACCAAGCTCCTCCCGCGTTGGCGCCAATGACAGCCATCGAGACAAACCACAGCCGTTCTTCTCGATGGGGCACTAACCGTCTCAGTAGAGAAACAAGCACGATGGTGGCAGCCAAGTTGTCTAATGTAGCAGATAGAAAAAATGACAGCACACATAATAACCACATCAGTTTGACTTTGCTATGCGTGGTGATGCGGTTGGTGATTACGGCAAACCCTCGATGTAAGTCTACCAACTCCACAATCGTCATGGCACCCAATAAGAAAAAGAGAATTTCAGCAGTCTTGCCTGTATGATGGAGCAGTACTGGGTCGAGTTTTGAGATTTTGTGTAGGTGATCTACTACATCTAAACCGCTAAGTGAGATGAGTGCCCATATAAGCGCACCCATGATCAGTGCAGGTACCGATTTGTCCAGCCGTAGCGGATGCTCAAAAACAATGACCAAATACCCAATGATGAAAGTGGCGACGATGGCTGTAAGCATGAACTCTTTTCCTTATAGGATGTACAACAATTTGGCAAACGGCGGCTAAAATAGCAGAAATCCGTGCCTAGCCAGGCAGAATATCGGCGCCTTTTCGTAAGAAAATGGTCAATTTCTAATTGGATGTATTTGACCAGCTGAGCAACTCATGGATAGGAAAATGCGGTTGTTGCCATAAGGCACCTTATTTTTGCAGGCTCAAAGGGGCACAAAACAGATACAATGGTTCAAATAGGCAATTTGTCTTTTGGCGCCTTTCCGCTGTTGCTCGCACCTATGGAGGATGTGAGTGATCCGCCTTTCCGTGCGCTGTGCAAGCAGCAGGGAGCCGATATGATGTTTACCGAATTTATTTCGGTAGAAGGGCTGATCCGAGATGCCCAAAAGAGCGTCAAAAAACTCGACATTTACGACGAAGAGCGCCCCATAGGCATTCAGATTTTTGGTGCCGAACTCGACTCGATGATTCGCGCCGCTGAGATTGTGGAAGCAGCACAGCCCGAAGTGCTCGACATCAACTTCGGCTGCCCAGTCAAGAAAGTAGTGTGCAAAATGGCGGGTGCCGGTATCCTGCGCGACATTCCCAAGATGGTCAAACTCACAGAAGCCATTGTCAAGCGCACGAGCTTGCCCGTTACCGTCAAAACGCGCTTGGGATGGGATGAGCATAGCATTCGCATTGTAGAGGTAGCCGAGCGCCTTCAAGATGTCGGCATTAAGGCACTTAGCATTCATGCTCGTACGCGTAAGCAGATGTACAAAGGGCAGGCTGATTGGTCTTGGATTGCCAAGGTGAAGGAAAACCCCCGGATGCATATCCCCATTTTTGGCAATGGCGACATCGATAGCCCGCAAAAGGCGCTCGAATATCGGCGTCGCTATGGCGTAGATGGAATTATGATTGGTCGTGCGGCAATTGGGTATCCATGGATTTTCAGAGAAATTAAGCACTACTTTGCCACGGGCCAGCTGCTGGACCCACCCACAATTCATGAACGAGTAGCAGCCGCACGCACTCACTTGCGTCGATCACTGGAGTGGAAAGGCCCCAAACTGGGTGTGCTCGAAATGAGACGCCACTACACCAATTATTTCCGTGGCTTGCCCCATATCAAGCTATTTCGCACTCGTCTGGTCACTGAAGAGGATCCCCAGGTGTTATTCGATATACTCGATGAACTGGAGGCGCACTATGCCGCACTGCAAACAGATGCTCGTAGTGCCTATGCCCTACATCAAAATAACCAACTGTGATATTCGACATACAACCCTTTGAAAGAAAATTGTTTTATCTCATCAGCGAAGCGGCCCAAGAGTTGTGTGTGTCTGCATATGTGGTGGGTGGTTATGTGCGCGACCGCTTGCTGGGCCGCCCATCTAAAGATATGGATATTGTCTGTGTTGGTGATGGCATTGCACTGGCACGTCATGTGGCTTCTAAACTGAGACCTCTGCCACGCGTTACCGTCTATAGCCGTTTTGGTACGGCCATGCTACGCTACCGCCGTATGGAAATCGAGTTTGTCGGTGCACGTAAGGAAAGCTATCGCATCGACTCGCGCAAGCCCGATGTCGTGCCGGGTTCTTTGGAGGACGACCAGCTTCGTCGAGATTTCACCATCAATGCGTTGGCTGTAAGCCTTAATCCCGAGGACTTTGGCACCATCATCGACCCTTTTCATGGGCTGGAAGATTTGGAGCAAAAGATAATCCGTACGCCTACTGACCCGAGTAAGACATTTAGCGACGACCCCCTGCGCATGCTTCGCGCCATTCGTTTTGCCACCCAACTCAAGTTTGTCATTGAACCCACTACCTGGCAAGGTATTGTGACTAATGCGGCTCGCATCCACATCGTGTCGATGGAGCGCATTGCCACCGAACTGAACAAAATTTTGGCTGCAGCCAAACCATCTATTGGCTTCAAACTGTTGGAACAATCAGGGCTGCTTGCACGCATCCTGCCTGAACTGGCTGCCTTGCGTGGCGTCGAATACGTAGACAACAAAGGTCATAAAGATAATTTCTATCACACTCTCCAAGTGCTCGACAATGTCGCCCAGCGCTCCAACAACCTATGGTTGCGCTGGGCTGCGCTGCTCCACGATATTGGCAAAGCACCTACCAAGCGATTTGAAAAAGACAAAGGATGGACCTTCCACGGGCACGATGCTGTAGGTGCCGCTATGGTTCCCAAAATATTTCGCCGCTTGCGCTTGCCGCTCGATCACAAAATGAAATACGTACAAAAATTGGTGGCGCTCCATTTGCGACCCATTAGCCTGACCAAAGAAAATATTACAGATAGTGCCATACGAAGGCTGCTATTCGATGCAGGTGACCACCTGGAAGATCTCATGATCCTTTGTGAAAGCGATATTACGAGTAAGAACCCACGAAAAGTAAAACGCTACCTTGAAAACTACGAACTGGTGCGCCAACGCCTGCAAGAAGTAGAGGCCAAGGATCGAATCCGCAATTGGCAACCCCCTATTAGCGGCGAACTGATTATGCAGGCTTTTGGTATCCAACCTTCTCGCCAAGTAGGTATCATCAAAAGAGCAATTAGGGAGGCTATACTCGATGGCGAGATTCCCAACGACTTTGAGGCCGCCTGGCACTTTATGCTGCGCAAAGGGCAAGAATTAGGCCTCACGCCTCAAATTACTGAACCACCCAAAGACCTGATTCCACCACGAAATCCACTGCCTCAAGGCGCCTCAGATAAGCTCAAAGCTTGAATACCAAACAGTTCTTGGCGCGTCGACGCCACAAACCACTTGTATTATGAAGGTAAGACCTGACAAACAGCCTCGCGTCAATGTCGTCACTTTGGGCTGCGCCAAAAATCAGGTAGATAGTGAAAACATCGCAACCCAGCTGCGACATGCCTGTTGGCAGGTCGTCCATGATGCTGATGTACAAGAAGCAGAAATTGTAATTGTCAACACTTGCGGATTTATCGATTTGGCCAAAGCTCAAAGCATCGAGACCATACTTGAGTTTGCCCAGGCAAAAAGTGAGGGTCGTATTCGCAAGCTATATGTCACGGGCTGTTTGTCTCAACGCTATCGAGAAGAGCTACAGCGCGAAATACCCGAAGTAGACGACTGGTTCGGCACGATGGACTTGCCCATGCTCCTGGCGCGCTTTCAAGCTGATTATCGGCATGAACTTCTGGGCGAGCGCCAAATCATGACACCTCGCCATTATGCCTACTTGAAAATCTCTGAAGGCTGTAACCGCACTTGCAGCTTTTGCGCCATCCCCCTGATGCGGGGTAAACACGTGTCGCGACCCATCGAAGAGCTGGTGGCCGAAGCCAAATACTTGGCCAAGCACGGCACTAAAGAACTTATACTCATCGCCCAAGAGCTGACATATTATGGCTTGGATAGGTATAAAAAAAGAGCCTTGCCAGAGTTGTTACATGCCTTAGCCGATGTGCCTGGTGTTGAATGGATCCGTCTGCACTATGCGTATCCCAGCAAATTCCCCATGAAAGTGCTCGACGTCATGGCACAACGCCCTGAAGTGTGCAACTACCTCGATATCCCGTTGCAGCACGCCCATGACGATGTGTTGACACGCATGCGTCGGCAAATTACTCGTGCCCAGACCGAACAACTCATTCATCAAATACGGGAGCGCGTACCTGATATCACGCTGCGTACCACTTTTTTGGTGGGCTTCCCGGGTGAAACAGAGGAGGCATTCGATGCGCTCTGTCACTTTGTAGAGGAAATGGAGTTCGATCGGGTAGGAGTTTTCCAGTATTCGCATGAAGCACAGACCCGAGCCTACCAATTGCCCGATGATGTGCCGCCACATGTCAAAGAAGCACGTGCGCAGCAACTCATGCGTATTCAGCAGCAAATCAGCTTGCGCAAAAACCTCCAAAAAGTGGGTCAAACATTCAAAGTGCTATTTGACCGCTTAGAAGATGGTTATTTCGTAGGGCGTACCGAAGGCGATTCGCCAGAAGTAGACAATGAAGTGCGCGTGTCCGCACGTGACCACTACGTGCGCGTGGGCGATTTTGCGTCAGTACAGATCGTAGAAGCTACAGAATATGACTTGTATGGGCGTTTGGTCACTATACCCCCACAAACTTGAGGCAGCTATCTTTGTTTCAAGTAAAAACAACACCCATCATGGAAGACATTAGAGAAATATACGAACGGAGATCCTATTTAGCAAAAGCTTATAACCCGTTCCTGATCAGTGCGATAGTCGGTGGCATCTCTTTACTGGTCATGTTGGGTGGCAAATTGTGTTATGCCATGGGATGGATGGGCGTGTCGCAGAGCTTCCCGTGGCTCACCGCTGCTTCTTTCCTATTGGTGTATGCGATTTTCAACGCCGTCTTTAGTCTTAGCAGCAAAAATATCGACCACTACATGGGGCGATCCATCCTTGCTTTTTTAGCATTGGTAGCCGTATCCTGGCTACTGGCACGCCTCATCTCTGGTATACCGATAAACGAGGCAGGTACTTATAGATGGATCTTTTTTGTGTTGGGTTTTTGTTATTTGGTTTTTCTTTCCATCATGGGGCTGATCAAGCGCATTGTGGCTTATGCCCAGCGCGAAGAATGGAACCAACCACGCCTGCGCTATCGCAAGCCGCGCAAACGCATTTAGGTGCCTCGAATTTAACTTCATTGAGTCATGCAATACGCTAAGAAGTTGTGGATCTGTTGGATGTGTCTGCCTTTTTTGGGAGCCTGTCAAGTCACGCAGCCACAACCTGCTGCCTCGCAAAAGCAAATGCCGTGGATACACATTTCCGAGGGCGATACCATGTGGCGCATCCAAAAGTCTGACTCAGAATGGCGCCAAATACTCACTGATTTCGAATACTACGTGCTGCGCGAAAAGGGCACCGAACGAGCCTTCACAGGTGAATACTGGAATTGGAAGCAAAAAGGCACTTACTTATGCCGTGCTTGTGGCTTACCCTTATTCCAAAGCGATACCAAATACGATTCTGGTACTGGGTGGCCCAGCTTCTTTCAGCCCATTAATGAGTGGTGCGTAGCCGAACAGGTCGATACTTCTTATGGCATGGTGCGTACAGAAGTGTTGTGTGCGCGTTGCGATGGGCATTTAGGGCACGTCTTCCCCGATGGGCCACCACCTACAGGGTTGCGCTATTGTATCAATTCTGTCTCACTGCGTTTTGTGCCTGCTAGCAAATAATGTGCTCAGTCTTCTGAAGTATGTACATCTTGCCGGCTTTGCATCTTGCGCGCTTTAAGTGCTTTTTTATACTCGTTATTGCTTTCGTAAAGGCAATACTGCTCGTATTTGTCGCGGTCCAGATCCTTCCAAATGTCTTTTCCAATGTCGCATACTACTACTAGTTCGTCATAGAGTTTGTTGCCCATCTCGATACGGCGCTCCACGGCAATATCTCGATCGGCGATGCGGTCCTGTTGTAGATTGACTGCCTGCTCGAAGTCTTTGGCTGCCTCTGTGATGCGTGCCAAGAGCGATTCGTTTACGCCTACGTCTGCCAAAAAATCCATTTGTTGACGCGCTACGCGTACTACCCGGCGGGCGCAGAAGAGCAAGTGTGCATCAGTCATGTCGCCCAATTTGGCCGTGCCAAACTTGCGATAACGCCCCGATCGATTGCTGTATTTGATCGCCACGCGTGTCATGAGGCTGCGAATGGCGGCGCGCAAACGATTAGCCGCTTGATACTTTTTTTCAGTCATCAACATCTGGTCACCCAACAACTCGTCATCGTCGGGTAAATCCCGAAATTTATCTGCCAAGGCTTTAAAGCGCTTGAGCCGTTCCAAATCGTAGCCGTATTGCTTGAAGGCATCCAAGTCGCGATGCGCCATCTGAATAGCTTTCATCGCGCGCAAGTGAAGCTCTGGATCGGCAAAGTTGTGCTTTCTATTGATCGATTGCTTCTTCATAAATAATGGAAATTATTGGCCTTTCGGCAAATATAATGAATAATTATTCTGAACCAAATCATTTGTTTCTGAAAATATTTTGGTTTATTTTTTTCTTGTCAATTACTTTTCCAAAAATTTCTTTAAAAAGAAGTACTAATTTTTTCCACCTTAATGAAACTCCATTTTGCGTACTCCTTTCTAATCACACTACGAGGAATGTCTGAGCTGTGGGCATTTCACTTTGTCGCTCAATATGATTAGATTCGACCTGCCAAATCTCTATCGTTTTTTGTGTAATATGCTTTTTCTTAGCTCTTTACGCGTGTGTGATGCTACTTGCAAAGGTGTGGCACACAATTGATCAGTTACGGGCTTTGTTTACGAAAACTTAATGTGCTCAAGTGACCATGATTGCTTGCGCCAAGTGATGAGAAAGCTAACTTTGCTGCTTGTAAAACGGGTGGATTTGCCTCTGCCGCCTTATCTTTGCATAGCCTCAGAGAGCCTAAGTCATAGATAGAGGCCTGCACTTCGGTGCACAACTTTGCGTGAATGAAACTAAAGTGCGACAGCACCGTAAGCTCTTCAATGGTTGAGTGCCTTTCCAGTGCCTTTTCACTGGAGGCCTTTTCCCCACCTTGCACTTTTGGGTATACGTATACTTGCTTCCACTTGTCAGGTGGGAGCGGTGGCTTTTTGTATCAATTCAAAGCTATTATTGCCAATTTTCTAACCAAATCATTAGTTATGAACAAGTTTGTGGCAACACTCCTGTTGGCTGTATTTGCCCTTGCTGGCTATGCGCAAAACATGGTCAAGGGTAAAGTGGTAGATGCCGAAACGGGCGAGTCACTTATTGGCGCTTCGGTGGTGGTCAAAGGCACCGATCAGGGCACAGTGACCGACCTGGACGGTATGTTCGAGTTGCGTCTCGACAATGGAGCGTACACACTGGTGATCAGCTACACTGGCTACGAAACTACTGAAGTGCCGCTTAACGTGAAGGGTGACACCGACCTGGGTACAATCGAAGTAGGCTTTGGAGCTGTAGGGCTCTCAGAGGTAGAGGTGATTGCCTCTGTAGCTATCGATCGTCGTACACCTGTGGCTGTGACCTCGCTCAAAGGCGATTACATTGCTGAAGTGGTAGGCAACCAAGAATTTCCAGAAGTACTGCGCAAGTCGCCTTCCGTCTATGTAACCAAACAAGGTGGCGGCTTTGGCGATAGCCGCATCAACGTGCGCGGCTTTGACCAGCGCAACACCGCCGTAATGATCAATGGTGTACCTGTCAACGACATGGAGAACGGCTGGGTGTACTGGTCGAACTGGGCAGGTTTGGCTGATGTGACCAGCCGCATCGACTATCAGCGCGGGCTAGGTGCTTCCAAGCTAGTCGTGCCCTCTGTGGGTGGTTCGATTAATATCGTAACCAATGCCGCCAGCATGAAGAAGGGCGGTTCGGTAGCAGTCAATATCGGCAACGATGGTTACCAGAAGTATGCCTTGGTGTATAATACCGGCTTGAGCGACAAGGGCTTTGCCTTTACAGGACAATTGACTCATACGCGTGGCGATGGCTACGTAGAAGGCACGATGTTCCGTGCGTATTCTTATTTTCTGTCGCTGACCAAGCAATTTAATGACAAGCACACGCTAGCCATTACTGCATTAGGGGCACCCCAATGGCACCACCAGCGCTTTATCCCTGGCCGTTTCGACGGTGTGACGCTGCGCACCTTTGTCGATCCTGACAATACGGGTGAACCCGGTACGAATCGTGGTATCAAGTACAATTGGTTGTGGGGCACCCTCAACGGTGAAGAATTTAACTGGCGCCGCAACTTCTACAACAAGCCCATCGCTTTTGTCAACCACTATTGGACCATCTCGCCCAAAACTGACGTTAAAACTTCTTTGTATGCTTCGTGGGGTATAGGTGGCGGTACGGGCCCCCGCGGCCGTATCAACAGCCCCAATGGCCGCATTTATGATTCGGATAGCCGCCTACGCGATGAAAATGGCCATGTATTATTTGACGACATTGTAGCTTGGAACCAAGGCCAGGCAGTAAATACGGATGTGTGGGGGCAAAAAGCACCCGAAGCCGATGGTCCCTTTGCAGGTAAGTACATCACGACGCGATCGGGTGAAGGTTTCATCCGCCGTGCTTCAATGAACTACCATCGTTGGTACGGAATATACTCGACCCTGACGCACAAGTTTAACAGCAACCTGAACTTGATTGCTGGTATAGATGGTCGCTGGTATAAAGGGGAGCACTTCCGCCGTGTGGAAAACTTGCTGGGCAACGATGCTTACCTGTCTACTGCTGATGTCAATGCACCTGGAGGGCGCTACATCACAATTGAAGCTCCTGCAAAGTTCGGCTCATTCTACAACACCGATTATCGCGATCGCACCAATGTGATCAATTACTACAACGATGGCTTGGTCACCTGGATGGGTCTGTTTACACAGTTGGAATACACTACCGATCAGTTCTCTGCTTTCATTGCACTGACGGGGTCTAATCAAGGCTTTAAGCGTATAGACTACTTTAATTACGCAGACAACGATCCAAATCAAGCTACAGATTGGCAAAACTTCCTTGGCGGCACTGTGAAGGCAGGTGCCAACTACAACATTAACGAGCATCACAATGTATTTGTCAATGGTGGCTACTTCTCACGTCAACCCATTTTTGACAACGTCTTTATCAACTACCGTAACGACATCAACGAGGACGTCAAAAACCAGACGGTTTCGGCATTTGAAATAGGGTACGGCTATCGCAGTGCAGCAATAGATGTAGACCTCAACTACTACTACACCGTTTGGGGCAACCGTCAGTTTGATATTACAGTTGACAACGACTTGGGCGAAGAAGTGTTCTACAACTTTGAAAACGTATCGCAAACGCATTCGGGTATCGAGTTGGAGTTCACGGCTAAGCCTTCAAGCATGATCGAAATCAATGGTATGTTATCTGTAGGCAACTGGGTGTACAGCTCTAACTTCGAAGCTCAGGGATACAACCTCGACCAGAACAAGCCCGAAGGTACCCTTACCATCTATGCCGATGGCCTCAAAGTAGGTGATGCTGCGCAAACCACTGCAAGTTTGGGCTTTGTACTCAAACCCGTGAAAGGCCTGCGCTTCTGGGCGGACTATTACATAGCCGACAACTTGTACGCACGCTATGATGTGACTGATAGCCAGTTCCTCCAGCCAGGTGGCCAAATAGTGCAACTGCCTGCCTACTCATTAGTCGATGCAGGTATCTCCTATCGCTTTAAGATGGGTGAACTGCCCGTACGCGTGAAGTTCAATATGTACAACGTGTTGGATGAGCAGTACGTATCGGAATTGGTGACCAATATCCAAGACGATCCCAACACCCCCGATCGCAACGAGTTCTACGACAACCGAGGTGTGTTTGGCTTTGGTCGCACCTGGAGTGCTGGTATCAAAGTCAACTTCTAATGCATGTAGCAAATAGCTGATTGTAATCGTACTTTGTGGTGAAAAGTTGAGCGGCCCGAAGTAGGAATGACCTCCTCTTCGGGCCGCATACTTTACTTCAGCTATCTGTATTTGTATTGATGGCACTATTTGAGTTCTTCCAGTTTTTCGAGTAACCAATCTTTATTGACTACTTCTTTGTCGGCTTCCAGCTCCTTTTGCACCTTTTCTATAGCCTTTACATCGCCAGGAATGAGGCGCGTAAGTTTTCGGGTATAGCGAATGAAGTTGCTGAAGATCTTTCTGCGGTCCGGCGGAATTTCTTTGTGCCGCATCAGGTAAGTGCGAAAGCTTTCCATAAGGAAGTGCAATGGGTCAAACTCTTCCATTTCGTAATAGGTAGCCATTAGCAGTACTTTTGAGTTGAGGTTGTAGCTGAATTCCTCGTATTCTACTTCGCGCAATAGCTCCACTACCTTGGGGTATTCCTTTTTGCGGAAATAAAGGGTGGCCAGGTTGTAGGTTACAGCGTTGCGCCGAAACTGCTCCGGCAGGTCATTCTGATAGTTTCGGATAAACTGCTCCGTCCAGTCATATGCCTTCATGCGCAAACCGACCAATACGATATTTTTGAAATCCCAAGGAGAAAGCTCGCCATTGGCCAACAAGATGTCTTTTTCGAGCATGGTGCGATACAGGTCAAATAGCTCTTTTTGAAACTCGGCATGGCCATGAATGACTTTTTGTATGCAATAGTTGATAGCTGAGTAGTATATGGTCAGTGCTTCCTTTTTGGGAAAAGCATCTATGTGCTTGGCCAATAACTTTTTGAGCTTTCTATAGTGCCGTTCCTCTTGAGGATATTGGGTGGCTAAGTATATTTGGTAATACACTGCAATAGGTGGTACTTCTGCATATTTGTCTTCCAAATGCTGTTCGATGTGCCGAATGATCTCTTCAATGAAGAGCAGGTTGTATTCTACGGATACGAGCTTTTGCTGGTTAAGTACGGCACAATAAATGCGCAGCTTTTCGGCTAAAAAAAAGCGGTCGAGATTGTTGGCAATCTCTTCCATGTTGCTCTTTTCAGCACGCTTCAACTCAGCTTCGTTTAAGTCGTAAAAGTTTTTTTCCTTCTGGTACTGATGATAGTAGTACAGCGCTGATTTGTACGGATAGTTTTCTGCATAGCGATTGGCTGTGCGCATTACTGAGTTGTACAACTTCTCAATCTTACGGTGACCTACAGCTTCAATGAGCAGTGTCGCTTTGTATAGTGGGTTGGACTCGAACATTTCTTGAGCTAAGTAGGCTTCTACCAACTTGAGTAAATCGGAGCAGTATTTGCGGAAACGTACATCGTCGTAGGTTTTGGCGGGATGGAGTGCCGCCCAAAGCTGGTATTTGTCCAATTCCTTGGGGCGCTTTTCTTGTGGTTTGTTGACATCTTGAGTGAGCAACTCGAACAGCACATGGATGCGCTCATTCTTGTTGAAATAGGGGGAGTGCAAAAATTTTCTCAATCGATTTTGTTCATATTTGTTAAAAGTTTCAAGTATGGAATACAATTTGCTGCTTCTCATATGCTGTTTGCTAAGAAAGAGGAACTTTTGAGCTTTGTTTTCGTAAAGTAAAAGTAAGTATTAATTTTTTTCACAAAAAAAAGAAAAAATGCATATGATAAAACTTTAAGTATCTTTGTACCAGAACTGTGCGAATTTTACTTTTGTGCAAGTGAATTGGATTTAACATTCACATTTACTGATAGCTGTACTGGCACGCACGCGAAATGTTTTGAGAATATTGTATATTGAAAGCCAATCTGGACCGGTACAGCTGAATCATTTTGTGTACAGCATCTGTTCCAGGCAATGAAAAATCCACGAACCATGAATATATCCTCTACGCCTTTAAAAGCGGTCTGGGTGCTCGTGTTGAGCTGGGGCTGCGTGTGGGGCGTGTTACCCCAAACAACTGCACAAAATGCCATCACTTTTGACCGTATACAAGTGGTGAGTGGTACTACGGCCACTTACAGCTTCTATTCGGGTAGCATTGTGTACCTTCCTCAAATTAGTCAACAACCCCAATATGGTTCGGCACAACTCTTAGGTGGTAACAACCCCAACTTGGGGGTGCCAGGCAATAATGAACTGTACTATACACCTGATCCAGGCTTTTTGGGTTTAGATACAGTAGGCATTGACTATTGGGTGCTCAATCCCTATGGTAGCGCCGACCCGGCAGACCTCTTTGTAGCTTTTGAAGTTGTGCCGAGTGTGGTCACTGCCCAAAACGATTTTGCCACTACTACTCAAGGTACCAGTGTTACAGTAGATGTTTTGGCCAACGATTTTACCGTAGGTGGTAATGTGCTGAAAATCTCTTCAATTGCGTTGTCAAATAATGGCCAAGTGAGCCTAAATGCTGACAGTACCTTGGCCACTTTTACTCCAGGTGCTTCTTTTTCAGGCTTGGCCTCTTTCCACTATACCATTTGCGACGATGTAGGTACCTGCGATGTAGCTGTCGCTACTATCCAGGTAATAGCTGACACCCCACCTGTGAGCGATACTATTCAGTTATTTACGATCAAAAACCAGGCGCAAGTAGTGCTCATGGATGTATCGGGCTATCAGTTGAGCCAGGCACCTGCACATGGCACCTTGCAGATGCAGGCTGGTCGGTTGTGGTATCAGCCCGATGCTGGTTTTACTGGCTGGGATGAATTTATTTATACCAAGACAGTAGGTCAGGATGTATTCACGCGTACAGCTATTATACAGGTGTTCGATGCACCTGATGTACAGACCTTTGCCTTCAATGATGTAGCTTTTACCACGCCCGATACTTCCGTCGAGGTGGCCGTGTATCATAACGATGTAGGTGGTACTACGTTAGAATTTGTCTTGGGTCAGGATGCCGCACACGGTACTGTGACTTATTTGGGTAGTGGTGTGTTTGCCTATGAGCCTGATGCTGGTTTTGAAGGGGTAGATAAGTTTACCTATTTGGCTTATCCGGCTGGCTTTAGTGGTGCACCGGAAGAAGCGATAGTCTACGTGGTGGTAAGTAGTTTTGAGCCAGCAGATAGTGTATTTCCGCTGACTACTACCAAAGACAAACCCCTGGTAGTGGGCTACAATATCCCAGTATTTAACTATTCGCTCAGCATCCTCACCCAACCTCAGCACGGTACAGTAGCTTACTACCCGGGCTGGCATACACTTACTATTGGTGGCCAGATCGTAGAAGGCTTCAACCTTTTGGTATATACCCCCGACTCGGGATTTTCGGGATCCGATAGCTTTGACTTTTCCTATTGCATAGGGGCTAATAGCAATAACTGTCCTTCCATCCAAGTGCAGATTGAGGTGAAAGATATTGCAGTGCCTGCCGACCAGTATTGCGTGGCCAAACACTGTGTATGGCCTGGCGATGTGAACTGGGACGGAAAAGTCGATCTGGCTGATTTGTTGCCCATTGGTCTGTGTATGGGCGAGGTGGGAGAAGCTCGTGCTAACCCCAATTTGAATGAATGGTACGGCCAGTTTGGTGAAGACTGGGGCTTACAATTGGGCCTTATGGGCTTTGATGCCAAAAATGTCGATACAGATGGCGATGGCGTGGTAAGTGCTAGTGATACAGCTGCCATTGCTGCTTTCTACGGTCAGGTGCACTTGCCGTATGTAGAGCCTTTACCTGCAATTGAAGGCCTGCAGCCCTATATCGTGCCACTCGATACGGTGATTAGCCCAGGAGATGTACTAGAAGCACAAATTTGGCTGGGCACGCCCGAGTATCCCGTACAGGATGGCTATGGCATTAGCTTTAGCATTGCCTATGAGCCTTCGATATTTGAAGAGGTACAAATCGATTTCGAACAGGCTACACAGAGCTGGCTGGGCTATGACTCGCCACTGCTCTACATGACACATCAACCTACTTCTGGGCGGCTTGACGCAGCAATTACGCGTACCAGCGGCAAGGCAGTACATGGATATGGCATTATTGGCACCATACGATTTATCGTAGTAGATGACCTACCTGGATTTAAGATTGGTCAAGGGCAGGTGCAGTTGCCTATCCAGTTGCAAGGTGGCACATTCATGTTGGGCAGTGGATATATGGGCGCACTGCCTGGTGCGCAAACGCAAGTAACGCTTCGTTGGGGTGCAACCACTAAGGAGGATGTTCCCGTGACTGATGCCTCTTTGCTTAAAGCCTATCCCAACCCTGCACGCGACGTGCTTGATTTGCACATCAATGGTTGGAGCAATGAATTCAATCGCGTGCAACTCTTTACACTTGCGGGGCAAATGCTATACGATTCAGGACAAATATGGGCCAAGCATTGGCAGATGAGTGTAAGGGATTACCCGCCAGGCATGTATGTGGTGCGCGCCATCACGACAGCCGGAACGATCTCGAAGAAAATTCAAGTGGCGAGGTAAACATTCAAGATATTTCTTCGTGGAATTTATCATTGCTTTTGAAGCCATGTAGTAAGCGCTACATGGCTTTTTTTATTTGGCAAAATGTGCGTTATTTGCAATAGAGGTTGGAAAGACAGGAACGAGTTGATCTTTTTTTTGCCAATATGGTATACTCATAAAAGATACTTGGTTTTTAGTTGGTTTTGTTTGTTAGCGAAGGGTATGACCAATGTCATACCCTCTTTTTGTTGGGTATATTGATCACACAGTAGCTTTTTGGGAAAAAATTGTCTTTAGCTGCTCTACGACGTAATCTATTTCTCCAGCTGTGTTGAAATGTGAAAAGGAAAAGCGCACTGCTTTACGTGCAGGATCAGCTTGGATGGCTTGTAGCACGTGTGAGTGTGTTTCTGCCCCCGAGCTGCATGCACTGCCACCTGATGCACGTATGCCGGCAATATCCAGGAGTATGAGCAATAGGTCTGATCTGTCAGATGGCGGAAAGCTCACATTGAGGACGGTATACAGGCCATTTTCCCAGTCGCCGTTGAACTGGATGTCGCCAAATGTATCAGTCAGCTTTTGTACGAAATAGCAGCGTAACGATTCGATATGAGCACGACGACTATCGAGTTGATCCATTGCCAGCTCAAGTGCTTTGGCCATGCCCGCGATGCCATAGATGTTTTCCGTGCCACCACGCATATTGCGCTCTTGTGACCCTCCATCAATGTAGGGCTTGATGAAATGATTGCTGTTGATGTAGAGAAAACCTACTCCTTTGGGTCCATGAAACTTGTGGGCACTTCCAGAAAGGAAAGTGATATAGAGGTCTTGAACGTCGAGTGGGTAGTGACCTATTGTTTGTACAGTATCGGAATGAAAGAGTGCACCGTATTGGTGACATAGCTGGCCAACGCGTTCAATATCGTGCAAGGTGCCCATTTCGTTGTTAGCATGCATGAGCGATACAAGCGTAGGTACTGTTGAGTCGGCAAGTAGGTCTTCGAGTTGGGTGTAATCGATATGTCCTAGTTGGTCAGTATGTAAGAAAATAAGCGTCACATCGTAGTGCGCTTCAATACTTTGTAATGAATGTAGCACACAGTGATGTTCTGTAGGCGAGCTAATGATGCGTTTGATGCCTAAATCGCGCACAGCGCCTTTTAGAGCCCAGTTGTTGCTTTCAGTTCCGCCAGAAGTGAAAAATATCTCTCCGATGGAGGCGCCAATGGCACGTGCTACTGTCTTGCGGGCATCTTCGATAATAGCCCGTGCTTTGCGTCCTTCTTCGTGTATTGAGCTGGGATTGCCAAACTGATTTTTCATGATATCATTCATCAGCTCAATTACTTCGGGGAGAAGCGGGGTAGTGGCCGCATTGTCGAGATATACACTTTTTTTCATGGGCAAGTGATTTGGAGGGATTAGCAGCCTTGTCGAAAAAACTCTTGAATGTCTGCCTTGATTTTTTCGGCCAGTCGTGCAGCCAACACCTCTGAAGTGCTTTCTGTGTAAATGCGTACGATAGGTTCGGTGTTGCTCTTGCGCAGGTGAATCCATCCTTCTTCCAAGTCGATTTTCAATCCGTCAGTGGTGTCGAGTTGGGCAAAAGCATATTTGCGCTGGAGCCACCCAAGGATGGCATCTACATCGAGCCCTTCGAGTTGTATTTTGCCTTTGTGCATGTAGTAGTTGGGATACTGCGCGCGCAAGTGCGACAAGCTCATGTCGCTTTGCGCTAAATGCGACAAGATGAGTGCGATGCCTACCAATGCGTCGCGGCCGTAATGGAGCGCCGGATAGATGACGCCACCATTGCCTTCGCCGCCGATTACGGCATTGACTGCTTTCATTTTAGCTACTACATTCACTTCGCCTACTGCTGAGGCGTAGTACTGACCGCCGCGTTGGAGGGTTAGGTCGCGCAGGGCTCGGGTAGACGACAGGTTCGATACGGTATTGCCTGGCTGGTGGCGCAGCACGTAGTCTGCTGCGGCTACGAGTGTGTACTCTTCGCCAAACATACTGCCATCTTCACATACCAAAGCGAGCCGGTCTACATCGGGATCGACAGCGATGCCCAAGTGTGCGCGCTGTAGGCGTACTTGTTGGGAGAGTTCGGTGAGGTGTTGGGGTAGTGGCTCGGGGTTGTGGGCGAAGTGTCCATTGGGCTCGCCATTGATGAGTCGTACTTGGCATCCCAAGCTTTCGAGCAGTGCTGGTACTGCCAGCGCACCTGTTGAATTTACAGGGTCGACCACTACTTTATAACCCTTTGCACGAATAGCTGCTACATCGACTAATGGTAGCTCGAGGATTTGGCGTACGTGCCATTCGATATAACCCCCCTCTTTGAAGGTATAGTTGCCCAGGCGATCTACAGGGGCATAAGTGATTCGGCCATTGTCCAAATATTGCAGGACGGTTCGGCCGTCTTGGGCGGAGATGAACTCACCCTTTTCGTTGAGCAGTTTGAGGGCGTTCCATTGTTCGGTATTGTGGCTGGCAGTGAGTATGATGCCGCCTCCTGCACGTTCATGTGCTACGGCCATTTCTACTGTGGGTGTCGTGCTCAGCCCCAAGTCGACTACGTCAATGCCCATACTGCGCAATGTACTGCACACCAACTGGCTGATAATCTGGCCTGAGCGTCGTGCATCGCGTCCTACTACTACTTTTGGGGTATGTCCTCGATCGAGTAGCCATTGGCCATAAGCTGCAGTACATGCCACTACATCTTCGGGTGTGAGATTTTCGCCTGTTTTGCCGCCAATAGTACCTCTGAAGCCCGAAATAGATTTAATAAAAGTCAAGACACGGGAATTTTGGTAGACAACGCGGCAAATTTAGCGAAAGCAAATCTGGAGAGCGCCCTTAGTTGAAAATTGTTTTGCCTCAGTGAGTGTGATGTGCTAAGCGGCAACTTTTGCATTTATATTTGCGCATGGCAAATATTTCAGCTGTGCACAAAGGTGAGTGGTTTATTGAGTGGTTCAATTCGCCGTATTACGACATTTTGTATAAGCACCACGACGAGCAAGAAGCGCGTCGGTTTATCGACTTGTTAGAGCAGGCATTGCCCATCCCTTCAGGTGCAGAAATTTTGGATTTAGGGTGTGGCAAAGGGCGCTTTGCTCGGTATTTGGCCGAAAAGGGCTTTCACGTCACGGGTATTGACATCTCGGATACCAACATTGAGTTTGCCCGTCAGTTCGAAAATGACCATCTTTCTTTCTACAAACACGACATGCGTCGGCCTTGCCGAACCAACTATTTCGACTGCATCTTCAATTTCTTTACCAGCTTTGGTTACTTTGAGTACGACAAAGATCATTTGCGTACCTTGCAGAATGTGGCCGATGGGCTCAAGCCCAAGGGTGTATTTGTGCTGGACTATTTCAATACCAAAAAGGTGCTGCGTACTTTGCCCGTTTCTGAGGTGAAAAAAATCGATGGAATCGATTTTCACATCAACAAGTACTACTTGCCTTCTTTGCGCACAATCGTCAAGGAAATTGAATTCTATGCTGAGGGGCGTCATTGGCATTTTGAAGAGCGGGTACGGGCTTTTAGGCTTGAAGACTTCAAGGACATGTTTAAACAAGTGGGCTTGTACATCAATAGGGTGTATGGCGATTACGAGCTCAATCCGTATGTGCGCCGGCAGTCTGATCGCCTAATTATGGTATGTCGCAAACTCCCACCGCTGTAGCCAGGCGGTGTGCTAATTGAGTGATTTCATGCTTGAGGCTTTGCTTCATTGGGATTATGCGGCCTTTCAGAGCGTCAACCCGGGAATGCACCATCCATGGTTGGACGTGCTTATGCCTTATCTGCGCAACAAGTTTTTCTGGATACCCCTTTATGTAGGTGTGGCTGTATTTTTGTGGCTCAATCTGCGAGGAAAGGGCGCGTGGATTGTGTTGGGAGCTGTGGTGACTATTGCCATTTCAGATACTATCAGTAGCAAAGTGCTCAAGCCTTTTGTGCAACGCGAGCGACCCTGCCGCGATGTATTGGTGCACGAGCGTGCGGAGGTGCTGGTACCCTGTGGTGGTGGGTATAGCTTCCCCAGTGCTCATGCTACAAATCACTTTGCATTGGCCGTGTACTTGATAGGAACGATGGGGCGATTTTTCCGAAGAGGTAGATATTTGTGGCTGCTCTGGGCGGCGTCTATAGCTTTCGCACAGGTGTATGTGGGCGTACATTTTCCATTAGACGTGTTGGCCGGTGCCTTATTAGGCACATTCATCGGGTGGCTTAATGCCGTAGTGATGCGAGAGATAGTTGAGCCTGAGGCTGTTCAAAAAATTCCAGATTGATGAACGCATTGTTGGCAGTGGCAGTTTTGTTCACTACGGTATGGATAGGGGCCGCCATCGCCTGGCTATTTGCTCAGCAGCGCCGGCATTTGCTACCGGGATTATTAGCTTTTAGTGGGGGGTACATATTAGCAGTAACGGTACTGCACTTGTTGCCTGATGTATATAGCCACAATGGTATAGAAGTAGGATGGATGGTGCTAAGTGGCCTGCTTTTGCAACTGTTTTTAGAACACTTCAGTGGTGGGGTAGAACACGGTCATGTGCACCTACATGGCCGAATGCCAGGCTTTGCTTTATCAGTAGGGTTGGGCTTGCACTCATTGTTTGAGGGGATGCCATTAGGCGCTACCGACGGGCGTGAGCTCCCTCTACTACTGGCTATTGTATGGCACAAGTTGCCAGCTGCTATGGCCTTGACGGCGATGTGCATGAATTACCGAAGGCGTTTTCCTTGGCTCATTGTCGCGTTTTTTTCCATAGCCAGCCCTCTGGGAGTGTGGCTGGGTGAGGTCATGCCTGTACTGCATGAGCGTGCACATACTTTATTGGCATTGGTTGCAGGTTCTTTTCTACACATTGCCACTACCATTGTGTTTGAGACAGATCCACAAAGTGCCCATCAGGTAGTGGGCATGCGCATTGCAGCGTTGCTGTTGGGCATTGGTGCAGGTGCACTGAGCTTATAGTGACGCGAAGAATCTGTGCATGTCGCGTCAATTTCACAATTATGGCTTGTGGCGGATTAGTTCGATGAATCCACGCAATAGCTCTGGGCGCTCGCTCACGCCTTCTACTCGTTGCTCAAATACGCGACAGATATAGTAATAAGTGCCTTCCGGCAAATCTTGCCCACTGAGATTGGTGCCGTCCCAGTTGAGTGAAGGGTCTTCTGTGCGGAAGACCAGCTGTCCCCATACATTGTACACTTCAAAGATTACGTGGTCGATGAAACAGTAGGGATAAGGTTGGAACAGGTCGTTTTGCCCATCGCCGTTAGGGGTAAAGGTATTGGGTAAGGTGTAGATGGGGCAATTGTCCACACAGATGATCTCGCTCAAGGCACTTTCATTGTAAAAGCTGTCTATAGCGGTGAGTGCATAGCAGCCAGCAAGCCCATCAGGAGGCTCGTGGAAGAAGCTGAACTGGTCAGCTTGCTCAATTTGGGCTACCAGTTCTAAATTGGCCGATTGAGTGGGCGCATAGTAGATTCTGTATCCTATGACATCGTTGCTTTCGGGGCAAACTACTTGCGGGTGGGACCATTCGAGTAGGTTGCTCAGCTCATTTGCATCGCAAGAGTTACCCCCCTGTGTACAGATGTTGCTCACATGTAGCTGAGGAGGACAGGGTGGCATGGAGTCGACTGGTACAGTGCACGTTTGTTGTGAGTAGTTGATGAGTGGATCTGCAATGCCTTCGATACCGTAACTACCTGTGGCACGCACGTAGTAGCAGTATTCACGCCCGTTCACTAGGCCTACATCGATAAAGAATGGCTCATAGGTCTGCCCAATGCTGTCCCATTGATTAGTAGCGGGATTGAGGCGGAATACGGCGAATGATTTGTTGTTCCAAGGCACCTTATAAGTCCAGTTTAAGTGTATGGCTTCGTCTTGACCGATCGCTGTCAGGTAGGTCGTAGATGCAGGTGCAGACCAACCCAGAGGTTCGCTTTGAGTGCCACTATAGAATGCAATGGTGTAGGTATAACCTTGTGTACGAGTGTCTATACCTACGTCGACAAAGGTGGTATCGTTGGCTTGCCAGAATTCGTCGGCAGAGGCAGCGAAGCCCGTTGGGACAAAATCCTCGGTGCCGATGCCTGTGCTGCGCCACAGCTCATAACGATAGGGGCCAGGATGGAGTAATGTGTCCAGGTCATCAGCTTTGGGTTTTGACCATGATACGAATATTTGCCCGTCTTGTGGGTCGGTAAGTGCCACAGATGCATGGGTCATAAGTGGTACATCTCGACTGAGTTGTACGCATAACTCATTGCTGGGTAGACTTTGCACTACGTTGTAAGGCTGAGGAGGATTCAGATTAGTGTAACGGGCAAATTTGGCTACAATTCGATAGCAATAGGTACGGCCTCGTGCTACATTGGTGTCGAGGAAGCTATACCGGCCACCTTGTATTTCTTTGGTGGTAGGCTCGATAAGAGTGTATCCGTAATTGCTCAAATCGGGTGGAGTACATGTATCGATTAAAATGTTTTGAGCGCCTTCTCGTCGCCATACACTGAAGCCAAAAAAGTAGTCCGCTGCAGCCTGATCACAGCTATAAGGGTTGGCCCAGTGTACGAGCACCTGCCCAGACCCTACATCAGCTTGCACGTCTTGAGGTGGTGGCCCTACCACTTTGATGCGGACGGTTTTTAGGGTAGCCAAACCCACTGAGTCGAAGTGGTTGTCCACGGCTTTAAACACGACAGAGTAATAGCTATCAGATATGTGTTCGCAGGTGGTTTGCCATCTAAAAGTTTTGACCACAGGTTGAGGCTGATAAGTGGGGTTGGCCCATCCATTTGCGTCATCGGCAGGGCTGATACTCACTTCAAATGGTCCCCCTAATGCACTGAGCTCAATGAGGTCATCAGTATTGGGGTCGGTAGCTACTACGTCAAACTCGATGAGCTGCCCTGCCACCACACAAATCTCGTCGGGCACTTCGATTTGTGGCGGTAGATTGTCTTCACACTGGCGTATGGTGAACTGCATATCGCGACGCACAGTGTCGATGGGGGCACCATTGCGCCAAGAGATAATGAGCATGGAGATGACATATTCGCCGGGTATTTGGGGGTTGTCCCAGATAAAGTCACCCGTGATTTCATTGAAATCGATAAAGCTGCCTTCATTGCCAGGTACTAAGTGGGGATATACGTAATTGGGCACTTGGGTGCCTACATCCATTAGGGGCACACTAAGCTGGTAGGAGATACTGTCGCCATCGATGTCGTAGGCATTGGGGTTATGGATGAAGGGTTGGCCTACGCAACCGAAATCGATTGGGGGTTGTAGGAGCACTGGGGTGTTATTGCACCCATCGAATTGTGGGTTGAGAAAGGCGTAGGTGGTAGCTAAATGAAAGGGGACTTGGTCGGAATTGGGATAATTGACGTTGAGGATGCCGCCATTGCGGTTGGGGTCGGTCATGGTGATGCGGTAGATGCCGCGTCCTGGATAAGTGTGTTCGGCGATGTAGATGTTCTTTTTGATATCATTGCCCAGCAATACGCCATTGCCATTGCCATTGATGCGGGCTACTTTCTCGCATGAGCCATCACCCCAGCAGATGGTCAGCGTGTCGCGATCAGCAGCTATTGAGCTGGCTTTAGTATAGGTGGTAATGGTAGCGCGTATTTTAAGGCCACATACGCCATTTTCGTCTTCCAGCTGCTCGATGCTGATGTCACCCGCACGGTTGTGGGTAGCCCACACGCTGATGGGCAAGCAGAATAAGAATACAATGGGGAGATAATATTTCATAATCGACAGATTCGATGATGCAAACAGTTTTACCATTCCCAAGGCAATGCCAATTTAGGTTGATTCTCTAAAGGCATAGGTGAGTGGTAAGTCCTTTTTTGTTCATTTTTTTATATACAAACGCTTTAATGTGCCCGTTGTGGTTGTTAGTGGGGAAGGTTTATGAGTCTTGTAGGGTAAGCTGGAAAGGGTGTATGGGATAGTGTAGCGCGAGGTTACGAGGTGCTGTGTACAATGAGAAGTGTTTTTTTAGGAGTTCAAGAGTTGTTGTTACTGTGGTTAGTTGAAGTGGGCGTGCGATGTAGCTCCATCTCTGAGAGGCAGCGTTCGAGGCTGTCGTGCCAATGGGGGATGTCGAGTTGAAAGGTTTTGCGAAAGCGGCTTTTGTCCAAGAGGCTATAGTGTGGGCGTGGTGCAGCTGTGTGGTATTGCTCAGATCGTATGGGAAGTACTTGGCATGAGCTACCCGTGAGCTTGAAGATGGCTTTGGCAAAGTCATACCAACTGCTCACGCCTTCGTTGGCATAGTTGAATATGCCACTGAGATAGCGGCCGGACAATTGGCCGGAAAAAAAGGCGCGCAATATGTCGAGTATGGCTTGGGCTAAGTCTTGGGCCCAGGTAGGTGCGCCTACTTGGTCGTACACTACTTGAAGTTGGCTTCGCTCTTGAGCTAAGCGTAGCATGGTTTTTAAAAAGTTGTGGCCGTGGCGGGAATAGACCCAGGAGGTGCGAAAGATGGTGCTTGCAGGGTGTACTTGTTGGGCCATTTGTTCGCCCTTGAGCTTGGTGCGTGCATACACGCTGCGGGGCAATAGGGGATCCGTTTCACGCAAGGGGCGGTTGAGCTCATTGTGATAGACGTAGTCGGTGGAAAAATGTATAAACGGGATACGACGTTGGGCGGCGGCTTTGGCCAGGTGATAGACTGCCGTGACGTTGGTTTGTAGTGCTTTGTCGGCTTCTTGTTCGGCCAGATCTACAGCTGTGTAGGCGGCTGCATTGATACAGGCGTGTAATTGGTGTTTTTGAAAGAAGTTAGTCACTGTATGCTCATCGGTTATGTCTAGTTGGGCACGGGAGGTGAAGAGAAAGCTCATCTCATCGTATTGTACTGCAAGCTCTTGAAATGATTGTCCCAATTGGCCGTATGCCCCAGTGATGAGTATCAGTGGTTTCATAGCACGTCAGGTTGAGTGAAGAAAAACGGGATCGTCCAACTTGCGGCGGTGTTTGCCGAAAGGCGGTAGCTTGCTGTCTTTTTCTGATATGACAATGTCTTGTTGAGGTAGCTGCCAATCGATTTGAAGGGTAGGGTCGTCATAGCGTATACCACCTTCGTGTGGGGGCGAGTAGTAATTGTCGCATTTGTAGAAAAACACGGCTGTAGGGCTTAATACGGCATAGCCATGGGCGAAGCCACGTGGCACGTAGAGCTGTAAGTTGTTTTGGGCCGATAGCTCTACGCTAAAGGTGTGCCCGTAGGTGGCGGAATCTTCACGCAGATCGACTACTACATCGAGCACTCGACCTTCGAGTACGCGGACGAGCTTGGCTTGGGCCATAGGTGCTAATTGATAATGCAACCCACGTACGACGCCATATACCGAGCGCGCTTGGTTGTCTTGTACAAAATCGGCAGGGATGCCCGCCTGTTCGAATAGGCGCTTGTTGAAGCTTTCAAAAAAATAGCCACGTGTGTCCTTATAAAGGCGAGGCTCGAAGAGCAAAAGTCCGTCGATTCCCGTTTCCCTGAAAGGCATGAATGTTCGCGTTGGTTTGGTGGTGTGAAACAAATGGGGTTTAGCTGCGCGTGTTCAGGGCAAGTGCATGTAAGCCTTCCACAACAATAACTGTTCCTTTTTGCCCTGAGGTGGAATGCTTATTTTTCCCTGAAAAATATGGAAATGGGCACACCCGTAAAGCCGAAGTGCTTGCGAAGCTGGTTTTCCAAGAAATTTTTATAGTGCTCTTTGATGTGTTTGGGGTGGTTGCAGAAGAATGCAAAGGCCGGATAGGCCATGGGTAGTTGGGTGATGTATTTGATTTTTATGCGCTTGCCTCTATGCATAGGGGGGGGCGTTTTTTCTATAAGGGGCAAGAGTATGTCGTTGAGTTCGGAAGTTTTGATCTTTCGGCGTCGGTTCTCGTACACTTGCAGGGCAGCATCTATGGTTTTGAAGATGCGCGTTTTTTCCAATGCGGAAATGAAAATGATGGGCACATCGGTGAATGGAGCAATGCGTTTTTTAATGGTTTGTTCGAAATTTTTGGCCGTATGAGTGTCTTTGTCTATGGCATCCCATTTATTGACCAAAATGATGAGCCCTTTGTGGCGGCGTTGTGCCAATCGCATGATCTTGAGGTCTTGCGTTTCGATGCCAAGTGTGGCGTCGATTAGCAGCCATACCACATCTGATTGCTCGATGGCCTTTACAGCGCGCATCACCGAGTAGAACTCTATATTCTCGTGCACTTTGGACTTTTTCCGGATACCTGCGGTATCGACCAGTACGAATTGCTTGCCGTATTTGTTGTACACGCTGTGGATGCTATCGCGCGTGGTACCTGCAATGGGGGTGACCAGTGTACGGTCTTCGCCCAATAATGCATTGGTAAGTGAGGATTTGCCTACATTGGGTTGGCCTACAATGGCAAAACGCGGCAGATTGGTGTTAATTTGGGCGGGCTCATCTTCGAGGTGTTCAGTGAGCGCGTCGAGCAGATCTCCGGTGCCACTACCCGTAAGGCTGGATATGAAAAAGGTATTTTCAAAGCCCAAGCTCCAAAATTCGTTGGCTTCGAAGTAGCGTTCGCTATTGTCTACCTTATTAACAGCCACGAACACGGGCTTATCGGTGCGGCGTAGCAGGTCGGCCATCATCTCGTCTAAGTCGGTGATGCCCGTAGTGACGTCAACCATAAAGATAAGCACACTCGCCTCTTCAATGGCGATTTGTACCTGTTCGCGAATAGACTGCTCGAAGATGTCATTGGGGTTGGGCACAAACCCACCTGTGTCCACTACGGTGAAGGTTTTGCCGTTCCATTCAGTGAGGCCGTATTGGCGGTCACGCGTTACACCGGGCATATCTTCGATAATGGCTTGGCGTTGGCCAATGAGGCGGTTATAAAATGTGGATTTACCCACATTGGGGCGCCCTACGATAGCTACTATGTTGCTCACGATTAGTTGCTTTTGAGTATGGTATGAGGTATTTACTATTGGTAACCCAGTTTTTTGAGTAAGTTTTCGTTGTTGCGCCATTTTTCGCGCACTTTTACGCGCAGTTCCAAGTGTACCTTTCGGTCGAGCCATGCTTCTAAGGCGCGACGGGCTTCCATGCCTACTCGCTTGATGGCTTCGCCCTTATGACCAATGATGATGTTTTTCTGCGAGTTGCGTTCTACAAAGATGTAGGCCATAATGCGTACGATGGGTATACCTTGGGTGGTAGTGCCTTCCTTGAAGGATTCGACAACTACTTCCGTAGCATATGGGATTTCTTGTCGGTATTGCTCGAATATTTTTTCTCTAATGATCTCGGCTACGAAAAACCGTTCGGGCTTATCGCTTAGTTGATCCTTGGGATAATAGGGGGGGGCTTGCGGCAAATACTTCAAGATGGTATCAAATACTTTGTCCACATTGTAACCATGTAATGCTGCGGTGGGGATGCCTTCAGTGTAGTTGATGCGTTTTTTCCACAATGCCAGTTTGGTTTTTATTTCATCCTGAGTCGATAGATCCACTTTGTTCAATACGAAGATAATAGGTACTTGAGTTTTGTGCAGTGCTTCGAGCAGTGGGTGGTCGTCGGGATAGATCTCTTTGACGTCTGTGACAAACAGCAACACGTCGGCGTCTTCGAGGCTGGTGTGTATAAAGCGATTCATCAGCTCGTGCATTTTATAGGCAGGTTGATGCACAAAGCCAGGTGTGTCGGAAAAGACAATCTGGTAGTGGGCATCGTTGACGATGCCGATGATGCGCTGGCGCGTAGTTTGCGGCTTGTTGGTGATAATAGCTAGCTTTTCTCCTACCAGTGCGTTCATCAGTGTAGACTTGCCAACGTTGGGGTTGCCAATGATGTTGACGAATCCCGACTTGTGGTCAGTTGGTGTTTCCATAACGCTGTGATGATAGTTTTTATGCAAAGAAAAAGCACCCAGCAGTGATTTGCAGGGTGCTTTTTCTTCCAAAGCAGCAAGGGGGATTTAAGCGCCTAGGTAGTATTTGAGCAGCTTGCTGCGGTTAGTAGCGCGCAGCTTGCTAATGGCTTTGTCTTTGATTTGGCGCACGCGCTCGCGCGTCAAGCCGAATTTTTCGCCTATATCTTCCAACGACATGGGGTGCTCTACACCAATGCCGAAGTAGAGCTTCACCACGTCGCGCTGGCGTTCGGTCAGAGTGCTTAGCGAGCGTTCGATCTCGCGGCGCAACGACTCTCTGTATTCTAAATCTTCATCGGTTTTGGGTGTGGTACTATTTTCGAGCACGTCGAGCAGCGAGTTGTCTTCCCCATCGACAAAGGGGGCATCCATGGATACATGGCGCGCTGCGACGCTTAGCGTAGTTTCCACCTCGTCAGAAGAGATTTCGAGCACTTCAGCTAGCTCCTCGGCACTGGGTTCGCGTTCGAATTCTTGCTCTAGTTGGCTAAAGGCTTTGTTGATTTTATTGAGTGAGCCCACTTTATTGAGTGGTAAACGCACAATGCGTGATTGTTCGGCTAGCGCTTGAAGAATGGACTGACGGATCCACCACACGGCGTAAGAGATAAACTTGAAGCCACGTGTTTCGTCGAAACGCTGTGCTGCTTTGATGAGACCCAAATTTCCTTCATTGATTAGGTCACTGAGCGACAAGCCTTGGTTTTGGTATTGCTTGGCTACAGAAACGACAAAGCGCAAGTTGGCCTTAGTGAGTTTTTCGAGGGCTTCCTGATCACCTTGTTTGATGCGCTTGGCAAGCTCTACTTCTTCTTCAGGGGTCAGCAAATCTACTTTCCCAATCTCTTGGAGATACTTCTCCAACGATTGGCTTTCGCGATTGGTAATAGACTTGGTGATTTTTAGTTGTCTCATCTATCAACGTTTTTCATCTATACGAGCAAAAACTCCACATCTTGATCCACCCTATTCACCCTATTTAAAGAAGGGGCCAAGGTGTTAATGCGCAATTCTCTTTTTTGTTGAATGACAGTGGGAATAATTGCAAAAAAGCCCACCCGTTGAGGTAGGACAAGGTGAGTCGACGAGATTTGCGTTCATTTTCAAGTTGCTTCTGTGCATGGTTTTCCAATGCCTCAAGCAGAGTGAATCGCACTAATTTAGCCAGCGTCGTGCAAAGGTATTCCTTTTTGGCTTCGCTGTCAAGGATGATGCGGATGGTAGGCCAAATTTTCTTTGGCATGGTGCGTGGGATGGCAACAATAGGCATTTGGGGGCTGTTTGTGTGGTGGCCCTACACTGCATATTGTATGATGTGTGATCATTTAGTTTTGATATATGCCGAATTTGGTTTTTATTGCGCATGAGTGCAAAGTGTTGCCGCCATGTGTGTCATGTATTTTTGGTTATTCAAATTTGACATATGGATCGGGTAAAGGTTGACATGGAATTCATTATGCGTTGTTCGCCAGAGATCCTGTATCGATATTTTTTGCAGCCAGCCATATTGGTTCGTTGGTTTTGCGATAGTGTGGATATATCGGGCGATGTGTTCACCTTTGAATGGAGTGGAAGTGAGGAAGTCGCACAATTGGTCGAGTCGGTCGAAAATGAGCGCTTGCGATTCGAGTGGCTCGACGACGACAGAGAAGGTGAATATCTAGAGTATCGCATCTCTAAGTCGCCTATCACGGGGGAAACGGTACTGGAGATTACGGACTTCTGTGATGAGGACGAAGTGGATGACACGCGTCAATTATGGGCCAGCCAAATAGAAGATTTGCGCAAAGTAATAGGCGCCTGAGTGCTAGAAAAGCAATGGCCTGCAGCAATGCCTTTGCTGCAGGCCACAAGTATCAGCTATTCGATTATCTGCTGCTTAGCTGGCTTTCTTTGGTGACCAGGTGAGTAGTGATGAATTGACCCACTTTATTGCCTTGCTGTACACCAATCATACAAGCGGGCCGATAGTGAATGCCTCCGTACAGACGGCTAATAGCCGCTTCGTCAGATGCTTCTATGAAAGAGTTGAATGAGCGGGGAGGCATGCCGTATGCCACTTCTACTGAGTCTACGTAGGGAAATGGCTCGCCAAATACATGTGTAAGTGCTACTGCTGCGGCTCGCGAAATTACACTATGCCCACTCGTGTATTCGGGGAAAGGGGGTGTTTGTAGCAGAGGCTTCCAGTTTTCGTCGTAGTAAGTATTGATTACCGTTTCGGGCCGAATCAGGTTCGATCGATACTTCTCGTCCCAGCACGAAATGAAGGCATCAAACAGGGCCACAGATGTCCACACGTAGGCATTAACCGATTCCATCATATTGGCCTTGGCCTTTTTGCAAGCGGTAGCACAAATGCCCATCCAATGGCCACCTGGCGTGATTTTCTTTACCGCAAACATGACGTGCCCCTTGTGATGCGACACATAGGGGTTACAGTCCCAAAACTTTGCAATGGCAATGCGTTCTTGGCGTTCAGCTGAGTCTGGTACATTAAGGGCATGGTATACCTCCATAGTTTCTTTCCAAAACTGACTATTAGGGTCAGTGGAGAAGGGCGTAGGAGGTGGCGGAACGAATTGCTGTGCAGAGTCGAGGACTAGGGTGCGAATTTTGTTCCAATGAGGTTCAATGCCATCCATGTAATCAGGTGGGGTGGGGCGCCAGCGTGCAGGGTCGTCAGTAATGGTATATTTAGGATAAGTGCGCGTTTGCTTGTACATGTCTTTGTCAGCCCATTGGAGGATGTGTTGGGCCACAGCTTGCCCGTAAGCCACAGACCTGTTAAAGACATCTGAAGGCATTTGAATGGCTGCGAACTCTTGCATAAGCGTTTGCTCAAACTCTTCCATCATCGCCTCAGAAAATATTAGTGCTTTGCCTACTGTGAGAAAGGCCTTAATGGAAGCTAGTGGAAAACAGTATTCTTTATTTGCTTCAGGTTCGGGTAAGGGAGTTAACTCATTGAGCTGGCCAGCTAGTGTTCGATATTCGGGAAAGTCGTGGCGCAAGGCTTCATAGGCCGCAATAGAGGGGTAAACGTAAATGCGTGCAGCTACTGGTGGGGAGAAAATGTCGTGTACGATCACGTCTGTAAGCTGTTGCATCGAGCGGTGGATAAACTCCGCATTGTGCGCCTCTTCTTTCCAGTTGGGGTTGACCTGTTCACAGCTCAACCATCCGATGGAAAATATACTGGCGAGGATTCCCAGTGTAAGTAGCTTAATTAATTTGTCCATGATGACCTTCGATTAGTTGAATTTTTGAAATACACTATTTATTGGAAGATAAGTGAATAGGGTAAGATAAAAGCGCGTATTTGGGCTAACTATTCGTTTAGGTGGCTTTTGTGCAAATTTATTTCTATTGTCAAAAATGCAAAGACATTCAGCTCATTGCGTGTGATAACACATTTGTTTATTTGCTCCTGACGCGCTGGCAAATTCTTCCTTCCTGTAGTAATGAAACAAAGGTAGCTATTTGTCGTCATGGGCATTTCTTTCTGAGCTTTGGTCGAAGCCCGTACCTTTGGCCGAAAATTGGAAACGATGCTCCAGTATATTGACACACACGTACATCTCTACGCCGAGGCGTTCGACTCGGATCGGGAAGCAGTAGTGGCACGTGCTTTGGCAGCTGGTGTGACACACATGTTTATGCCTAATATCGATGAGGCTTCCATTGAGCCTATGTTAGAAGTGGCATCTATGTGGCCAGAATATTGCGTGCCGATGATGGGTTTGCACCCTTGTTCAGTCCAGCAAGATTATAGGGAGGCACTGGACAGAGTCTACAAGTGGCTGGGCAAGCAGTCTTTTGCTGCAGTAGGTGAAATTGGCCTAGATTTGCACTGGGACGACACTTGGTTTGCTCAGCAAAAAGAAGCTTTTGCTCTTCAAGTAAAGTGGGCTATGGCATTGGATCTGCCTGTGGTGATCCACACGAGAAAAACTATCTCTCATGTGCTAGATATTTTGGAATCTATCGCTGATGCACGCTTGTATGGCATTATGCACTGTTTTACAGGTAGTCAGGAAGAGGCCCAGCGCGCCATTGATCTGGGGTTAAAGCTTGGTGTAGGCGGTGTGCTTACTTTTAAAAATAGCGGTTTAGATCGAGTATTGGCTTCAGTAGACGTGGAGCATCTGGTGCTCGAGACCGATGCCCCGTGGTTGGCACCTACTCCATGGCGAGGCAAACGCAATGAAAGCAGCTACCTCCCACTCATTGCGCGCAAGTTGGCCGAAGTACAACAACTGTCCATAGACAAAATAGCAGCCCGTACTACTGGAAATGCGCGGGAGGTGTTTCGCAAGTTTTTTGAGCTAAAATCTTCAGTTGCTCAATGAAAAAAGTAAAATTGTGCTTGGGCAGCGTCTGAAAAGGAATATTTTTGCCCCGATTCTAACGCCAAAAAGGTTCTTTATTGCATCAGATGAGGATAAAAAATGGGGCCTTCTTTCTTGTATCCATTGATTATTTGGATAATTTCAGGAAGAAGGTAATTTTTGTCACCCTTTTTGTCGGCAAATACGTGTTGAGGTACCTATTTTTGCCCCGAGCCAAAATCAAATAAATGACCAGGCATGAATGCATGCTGGGATTGTTAATTTTGGAGTCGAGATCGCATACATTCAAGGGACTTCCCTTTTACCAGTTAGGCCTTAAAAGCTATTTTTTGCATTGCATACGGAGAGGTGGCCGAGTGGTCGAAGGCGCACGCCTGGAAAGCGTGTATCCCGGGAAGACCGGGATCGCGGGTTCGAATCCCGCTCTCTCCGCCATTTTTTGAAAGACCAACTATTCACAAATTAAATTTTCCTGACTATGCGAAAATTGTTAGCTCTGATGCTGGTGTTTGGCCTCGCGGTATTCCAGGTCAACGACGCATACGCACAAGACGAAAACCAGCCTGAACAGACTGAGGAAGCTGCCGCAGATGATGCACAAGCTGTAAACTCAGACACTACAGCTGCTGCTGTCCAGGAAGGAGAACAAGCAGCAGAAGTACCAGCAGCTGCTCCCGCTGATGAGCGTGCCAGCGAAGAGCCTACAGGCTTTCAGGTGCTCAAAGAGAAGTTCATTGAAGGCGACTGGCGCTTTATGAGCCTTGTGTTGTTGTGTTTGATTTTGGGTCTGGCTTTCTGTATTGAGCGCATTATTACTTTGAACATTGCAACTACCAATACGGACAAGCTCTTGGCGCGCATTGACGAACACCTCAGAGAAGGTGACTTGGAAGGTGCCATGGAAGTGTGCAAGGCTACGCCTGGCCCCACAGCAGCCATTCTGTATGAAGGCCTCAAGCATGTCAATAAGGGTGCTGAAGCTGTAGAAAAGGCTATTGTATCGTACGGCAGTGTGCAAATGGGTTTGTTGGAGAAAGGGCTCGTTTGGATTTCTCTATTTATTGCCATTGCCCCGATGCTCGGTTTTATGGGTACGGTGATTGGTATGATTCAAGCCTTTGACCGCATTGAGGCTGTAGGTGACTTGTCGCCTTCTGTAGTGGCCGGTGGTATCAAGGTGGCCCTGCTTACTACGGTATTCGGTCTGATTGTCGCCATTATTCTCCAAATTTTCTACAACTATATCGTCTCCAAAATCGATGGCATTACGCAGAAGATGGAGGAAGCCTCGATTGCCCTGATCGACATCTTGATCGACAGCGGTATGCTCAAGAAGTAAGCTTTAAACAAAAAGAAACCAATGATGTATAACTTTTTGATAAAACATGGTCAGGCTGTGGCCTTTGGCTTGGGGCTGTTGCTCATCCTCATCTTCTTTGGCAACGTGATGAATGGATTAGAAGAGTTCAGCCTCTTGCCTCAGGAACAGCAAAAGACGTCGGACATATTTAACTTCGGTCTTTATGCAGCCATTGTATTGACAGTGTTGTGTGCTGGCGTGGCCATCCTGTTTGGGATCTATCATGTGGTGGACAACCCCAAAGGCTCGCTCAAGGGCATTATTGGCGTAGGGCTATTGGTGGCCATATTCTTTGTTTCGCGTACTATGGCAGCTCCAGATGCAGGCAGCCTTGCTGAAACGGCCCGTGAGTTTAACGTGACGCCCGAGCAAAGTGCTACTATTTCTGGCGCTTTGACCACCGCACTGGTGATGGCAGGCTTGGCAGCAGTGGCTGTAGTGCTATCCGAAGTGCGCAACTTCTTTAAATAATTTGACTCATGGCAAAGAGTAAAGCACGGGACAAGGTCTCTACGGAAATCAATGCAGGCTCAATGGCCGACATTGCTTTTCTGCTACTCATCTTCTTTTTAGTGACAACCACAATCGATGTAGACAAAGGCATCAGGGTGAAATTGCCACCTTGGTCGGATGAGGAACCCGATATCCAGAGGCTCAAGGAGCGCAATGTGTTCAGCGTGTTGGTCAATGCTCAAAACCAGTTATTGGTGCGTGGCGAGCTGGCTAAGCTCGATGAGCTGAAGGATCGGGCTAAGGAGTTCATTATGAACCCCAACAACCGGCCAGATTTGGCAGAAAAGCCCACCAAGGCCATCATCTCGCTCAAGAACGACCGAGGTACCAACTACAAGACTTACCTACAGGTGTACAATGAGTTGAAGGCAGCCTATAATGAACTATGGGATGAGGAATGCCGTAAGATGTATGGCGTGCCGTATAGTGAGGATTTGCCTTTGGCTATGCGTAAGGCGATCAAGAAGAAGATCCCCTTCGTTCTGTCTGAGGCCGAGCCTACAAATTATGGTGAGGAGCAATAGTGATGCTCTGAATGAATCATTTACAGGCATTTTGTATAACTCCATTTGATTTTTTAAAACGCTCGTTATGGCCAAGTTTAAAAAAAAGAGGGGCAAAACAACGCCTGCCATCTCTACGGCTTCGCTACCCGACATCATCTTCATGTTGTTGTTCTTCTTTATGGTGGTGACGGTGTTGCGCGACTCCGAGTTGATGGTGCGCGTCATTGTGCCGGAGGCTACCGAGCTGGACAAGCTGGAGCAAAAGTCGCTGGTGCATTACATGTATATTGGGCGGCCATTGAAAAAATACCAAGCTGTCTATGGCACCTCGCCTCGCCTTCAGCTAGGTGACAAGTTTGCTACTCTTGAGGATATTCCGCTTTTTATTGAAAAGCACAAACTCACGGTGCCAGAGAGCCAGCATGGGCGCATCACTACTTCGCTGCGCGTAGATGGTGATGTGACAATGGGCATTGTCACGGATGTGAAGACCAAGCTGCGCAAATCTGGTCAGTTGCTCGTCAACTATTCGGCCCGTCCTAAGGTCGAGTAAGTCATCGAGAGTAGTAGCAACTTGCTTGGTGATAAAAAGCGCGTTCGGGGTAAAAGCCTCCGCACGCGCTTTTTCGCTTTTCGAAATAAGTCGCACTGTATGATTGGACAGCTCACTTTTAGCGCAGCCGGTCCATAGCACGCACCAAAGCTTCATCTTTTCGGATGCGGCGCTGGGCCATGGCCCATAAGACGATGGCCAAGACGGGTAGTGCAATGCCCCAGCCTTCTTTAGTGTTGAGGTCGGTGAGGCTACGAGCCTCGTTCAGATAGAGTGCCATTGCAATGATCAATGCCAAGATCGTAGCTAACATGCTCACCACACTGAGGCGCAATTGCAAGGGACGATTGCGGTATAAAAATATGGTAATCAGCGAGGCAAGTGATGCCAATCCCAATAAGCCCACCAAGGCAGGGTGGTCGGTAGCTGTGAATTGGCTATCGGCGAAAAGTGCACTACTACTCATGGGTTCATCGGTAGTAGCCAAAGGTAGCCATATGGTCACTGCTGTGGCCACAGCAGCTGCTAAGAGGTAGAGTGTTTGAATCCGTTGAATCATGGGCAAGCTTTTTTTGTGAACAAATAGGCCGACAAAGATAAACTCAAAAGACAGCAGCTGTGATAAGTAGTACAATCATTTTATTAGGCTACTAACTTTAGGCGCTTTCCCAATTTGTACATCGTATAATTATATATTAAAAAGCAAAAAACTACAACTCAAAGTGCATACAATGGATTGGAGTTATTGGGAGCGCGCTGCTTTCTTATATCCTTGCGATGTGTTGATTGTAGGGGGAGGTATTACAGGACTCAGTGCTGCGATTTCGCTTTTAGACATGGCCCCCCAATTGAAAGTGACCGTATTGGATCGTGGCTTTCTGCCCATAGGGGCCAGTACGCGCAATGCGGGTTTTGCCTGCTTTGGGAGCATGACCGAGCTACTCGACGATATAGCACAGATGGGATCTGAAGCTGCTTGGCAGTTGGTCGCACGCCGTTGGCAGGGCTTACAATTGTTGCGCCATCGTTTGGGTGACAGACGCATAGGCTTCCGTCCAACGGGTGGTTATGAACTGTTTGAGATACAGCGTGATGAAGACACCTTTGAAACTTGCTGTGCGTATATGGAGGTCTTCAACCAAAAGATGCAAGCCATTAGCGGCATATCCTCTACGTGGCAAGTGGCTGATGATCGCATCGATGCTTTTGGTTTTAGGCGTGTGGCACATTTGATTCGTACCGAAGGAGAAGGATTGATAGATACGGGGGCAATGATGCATGCACTGATGGACTTAGCGCGGATGCGAGGTGCTAATTTGCTGTATGGTGTGGAGGTGGGAGCATGGGAGGAAAAAGATCGAGAAGTATGCGTCCACACGCAAGTGGGCTATACTTTTAGCGCCAAGCATGTATTGTGTACTGTCAATGGCTTTGCACGTAGGTTGTTGCCACAGCTGGACGTACAGCCTGCCCGCAACCAGGTGCTTATCACACAGCCCGTACCAGCTTTGCCTTTTGATGCTGCTTTTCACTATTGTAAGGGGTATGTGTACTTTCGAAATGTAGATGGCCGCATCTTGCTAGGCGGTGGGCGTCATTTGGATTTTGAGGAGGAATGTACTGATGAGCTAGGTACTACTCAGCGCATTCGCTCGTTTTTGCTCAGCATGTTGCGTGAAGTGGTGCTGCCCAATGGAATGGCCCAGCCAGCTTATTGGTGGAGTGGCATCATGGGGGTGGGCGCTTCCAAAAGTCCTATTGTGCGAAGCCTTAGCCCCCGCATGCATGTAGCGGTACGCCTGGGGGGAATGGGAGTAGCTATTGGGTCTTTGATAGGACAAGAGGCAGCAGTTATGGTGCATGAGGCACTTTGAGTGGGGACAATTGTTGTTGTGTCATTTGCCGTAAGGCATCAATCAAGCAGGTTTAGTGAGATGAACGATTTGCGCTATTGGATGCTCCTTATGGGCTTGTTGTGCAGTGGTGTGATATATGCTCAGCAGATTGCTGCTGACTCTGCGAGTGCTGAAGTCCAGATAGAGTGGTCAGATGAGTTTTTGTATCAAAAAGAAGGCTCCGACACCATCATGGTGCTTAGTGGTAATGTCGTATTGCGCCACGACAGTACGCGTATGTTGTGCGACTCCGCGCGATTGCGCAACGGACATGCCCTTAGTGCCTGGGGGCAGGTGCAAATCGAACATGGCGACAGTCTACTCATCTTTTCCGACTCACTGGAATATTCGGGTTTGATGCGGCAGGGCCACTTGTTTGGGCGCGTAGTGTTACAGCGAGGTGATCAAACGCTCTTTACAGATCGGCTCGACTATGACTTCCAGCGCAACTTAGCCTATTATGCCTCTAGGGCTTTGCTGACCAATGATTCGACTTATTTGCGTAGCGAGCGGGGGTATTACTACTTGGATGAAGATGCCATTTACTTCAAGGATAGTGTGAAAGTAGTAGGTGCTCAGTTTGAACTTCATGCGGATACACTTAAATTTTTGCCCAGTGCGCGTCGGGTTGAGTTTTTGGGGCCTACCTTGTTACGCGTAGATACTGTTTTGTTGTATTGCGAATCGGGTTGGTTTGATATCCAGAGTCGAAAGGGTGCTTTTACGGGTAGCCCGCAATATGTGCGCGGTGCACAGCAGGGTATAGCCGATTCAATTTTTTATCACGCTGCGCAAGGTCAGGTTGAGTTGGTGGGGCATGCCCGCATTAAAGAGCATGATCGATTAATCCGTGCGGACCACATCCAATACGAGGAGCAGACAAAGCTTTCAACGCTAAAGGGGCAAGTAGTTATTCTCGAACCTGGCCGCTCGATTCGCAGCGATACCGTAACGTTTTTTGGGCAAACACAAACTTATACCACTCGCGGGCATACGGTAGTGTGGAACGAGGGTCGACGCCTGGAAGCCTTGGCTATCGAGTACGTGGATGAGAGAGGCTTGGGCATAGCTAAAGGCGAGGTGATATGGCAAGATACGGCAGCCGGTTGGACTATCTTATGCGAAGAGGCGCAGTATAATCAGCACGCTGGTTTTTTTAAAGCTAGTGGGGGCACAAAGGGACGCCCACTGTTTATTGCTGTGTGGGAGAGTGATTCGCTTTTTCTGACAGCAGATACGCTCATGTCGTGGCAACCAACTGATAGTCTCAGCCAAGATAGTAATCGCTTTGTATCGGCTTGGTACGATGTACGTGTGTATAAATCGGACTTGCAAGCCCTCTGCGACAGCTTGTCCTATTTTAGCGGCGACTCGCTTTTTAGTTTTTATGGTCAGCCCATCTTGTGGGCAGATACCACACAGTTTACAGCTGATACGATGTGGATGCATATGACTGGTGAGGCGATCGATTGGATGGTGCTTAGGCCTAATGCTTTGATATTAAACACAAAAGACGAGCTATTCTTCAATCAGATATTTGGCCGGCAGATTAAGGCCTTCTTTACAGGGGAAGATTTGGCACGTCTGCATGTACAGGGCAATGCCACAGCTATTTACTACATGCTCGATGAAGAGGAGGCCTATATAGGTGTGAACAAGACAGTGTGTAGCGAGATGTGGCTTAACTTTGACCGTAATGAAGTAGAAGCTATTCGCTTTCTTGGAGCTCCAGAGATGGAAGTATTGCCGATGCAACAAGCTGATCACCAGTCGCTGAAACTGAGAGGTTTTCAATGGCACTATCACAGCAGGCCCCAATCGGTTGAAGATCTGTTTATTCCCAAAAACACGGAAAGATGAGGTGGTATTTTTGGGCCTTAGGTCTGAGCCTATGGATATCGGCCTTACCTGCTACGAATGTTCTTCCTGATACCATGTGGCAACGTGCTATTCGCTTATTGGATCAAGGTGCAGTGGGTGAGGCAGTGCATTTGCTCGACTCATTAGAGCGCCAGGGGTGGTGGTCGGCTGAGCTGTACTACAACTTGGGTACAGCTTATTTAATGCAGGATGATATAGGGCGGGCTGTGCTGTATTTGCGCAGGGCACAGCTATGGGCACCTTGGGACAAGCGGATAGTGCACAATCTCAATGTAGCACGTCAGCGTGTAGCTTATGAGCATCCGCCGCTGTCACCTTTTTTTCTTTTGCGTTGGTGGCAAGCGTGGGCCAACTGCTTTTCCTCAGATGTGTGGGCTGTGTGGTGCATTTTATGGGCATGGGGTAGTGTCGTTTTTGGTTGGTTGTGGTTTCGCAAAAGGCACAGATGGTGGGCACGCCTTGCAGTGTTTGCGCTTTTTTTAGTGGCAATATCCATTGCGTTGGGCGTTACTCGAGCAAGCCTAGAAAGAAATCATCCTCAGGTAGTGGTGCTTCAGGAAACGACGGCACGGAAAGGAGCTAGTGAAGATGCACCACCAGTAAGTACTTTGGCATCAGGTGTGGAGTTGCAGCGCATCGACCGCATTAGCGATTGGCTTAAAGTCGTGTTGCCAGATGGCCGTGAAGGCTGGGTGTGGGTTGGCGATGTAGAGTTTGTGAGTGTGTTGGATCTGCACCATTTGGAGTAGTGTGGGGAAAGGGATATTGGTTATACATAACAGGAGAGTGAAGGCATCTACTCTCCGTCAGTGGTATGATGAGTAGATGCCTCTTTGGATAGGTGTGGAATAAAAGCGAAAAGCGCAGTGCTACTGCCTCCCTCCTTTTAGTTTATCCTGAAGCTCGGCTAACGCCTCCCACTTGCCTTCAGCAGCTAGTGCAGCCTGTTGTGGCCAGGTAGTGGGGTCGTGTACTTTGTAACGGCTACCAGCAGCTTCGAGAATTTCACGGATTTTGTCTGCATCGGTAGCAGCTAGCTTAGCAAAAGTGTCAATACCCGCCTCTACGAGCAATGAAGCAATTTTAGGGCCTATGCCCTCAATTTTGCGCAGATCGTCAGCTGGCGACTCCTTTTGCGTCTTACTACTCGTTGTAGTTTGTTCTGGAGTTTTACGGGCTTTGGCCTGGCGTGCTACTGCTGCGGGGGCAGCTACTTCGGCTACTTCTTCCAAGGGCAATACGTGAATAAACGTGCGGTTTTTGCGGCCGCGCTTGAAGGTAACTACGCCTTCTATAGCTGCATGGATCGTGAAGTCTTTCCCCATGTAGACGTTTTTGCCCGGATGATATTTCGTGCCACGTTGGCGCACGATGATGTTGCCAGGGCGAGCCACTTGACCGCCAAACAGTTTCACACCCAATCGTTTGCTATGGGAATCGCGGCCATTATCTGTACTACCTACACCTTTCTTATGTGCCATGATAGAGAGTTTTCAAGTGAGCAATAATGTGATTAGGCCTGAATGGCAGTTACTTCGATTTGCGTGAATTGTTGGCGGTGGCCTTTTTTCACGCGATAGCCTTTGCGCCGTTTTTTCTTAAAGACGATGACTTTGTCGCCCTTCACGTGGTCCAGTACTTTGGCTTCTACTTTGGCATTGGCTACCGTAGGGGTGCCGATTTGTACTTTTCCGTCTTTATCGACGAGCAATACTTCGGAAAAGGTGAGCGTATCACCTTGCTGAGCTGCCAGCCGGTGGACGAAGAGCTTGTCGCCCTCCTTCACTTTAAATTGCTGACCGGCAATGGTAACAATCGCAAACATGGATAATTGTTTTGGGTGAAACCGAATTTTTTTAAAGGTGCGCAAAGATAGGTCCTTTAATCCATTTGACCAAGTTTACGGGCCTTGGGGCTTTGGTATAAAATAGCTTACAGGTAGTAGGTGCGTATGTGATATGTTGTCGAATAGGTGTGAAAAAACTTTGTTAAAACACTTGTAGGCAAACTAATCAGTTGCGTATCTTTAGGGCGTTGGCAAGCTTTCCCACCTTTTCGGTTGCGAATAGTTCTTTCCTACCCGGTTTTTGCCAACACCTTCTCGGAGCGTTTCTTTGTCGGTGACCTCTGGTTCAACAATCAGAGGTCATCATTTTTTTTACAGGGCATCTACTGTTTCCATAGCACGTTCAATCATTTTTCTGATTGCTCGGTAGGGGTCTGGGCTAAAGCTGCCCCCAGATCGATTGGCCAGAATAGTATTGCACGACAGTGGCCGGTGCCCCAACAGACGTGCCAGACCAAAAAGTGCAGCAGTCTCCATTTCGAAGTTAGTGATGCGCCAGTGCCCCCATCGCAGGGCACGTAGCTCGTCGAGGTGAGTAGGTTGTAGTACCGTAGGGAGGCGTAGCGACCGCCCCTGTGGGCCATAAAAGCCGGGGCTAGTCAAGGTGATGCCAAGGTGTTTAAAGTGCCTAGAAAAATGTGCTACGAGTGAAGGGGCTCCTTCTACTGCGTATACCGCCAGTTTGTTGTCTAGGGCCAGTTCGACGCGGTGGGCCAGTTCTTTGTGGTGTACTTTGCGGTAGTCGGGGTAAAAGAACAGAAGGTTGTCCAGGCCCACGCCCCACGCAGAGACTACTGTTTGGTCGACTTCGATATCGGGCTGTAGACTCCCAGAAGTGCCCAGCCTGATGATGATAAGGGAGGTGTGTTTGGGTTTTGGGATACGTGCCTGTAAGTCGATATTGACCAAGGCATCTAACTCATTAACGACGATGTCGATATTGTCTGGACCAATGCCCGTGCTCATTACACTGACGCGTTTGTTGCCCAATCGCCCCGTATGGGTGACAAACTCGCGCTTGGATTTTTTTATTTCTATTGCATCGAAGTGTTGAGATACCATCTCTACTCTTTGTGGGTCACCTACTGTAAAGATAATTTGACCGATTTCGTCAGGAAGGAGATTGAGATGGTAGATGCTGCCATCGGGGTTGAGGATCAGCTCGGAGTCGTGTAGGTATTGCATAGTGCTTCGTTTGAATATTGTTTTCTGATTTGGCAAAAGGTGAGTGGATGAGAGGAAGGTGGTAGGTATGGAGTGTTTTTAAGACCTTTGTTCGTCGGGCAAAGGAAACGCATCCGATTGAAAAGTAAAAAATATCAAGGGGCTTTGTTGGAAATTGGGTGCACCTTGTCCTTGATCTTAAGCCTAATGCCATCGTGTATGAAGAAAATCTACTATCTGGCCACCTGTAGCACTTGCAAGCGCATCATGAAAGAGTTGGCCGATGTACTGGAAGATGTAGAGCACCACGAAATTAAAGAGCGACCTATTGAGGTACGAGAGCTGGATGCACTGCGACAAAAAGTAGGTAGCTATGAGGCGTTGTTCTCGAAGAGAGCCCGTCAGTATCGGGCATTGGGATTGCACCAGCACGTGTTGTCTGAGCGTGATTATCGGCAGTTAATATTGGAAAACTACACCTTTTTAAAGCGGCCCGTAATTGTGGTGGGCGAAGAGGCGTTTGTGGGTAGTAGCAAAAAAAGTATTGCAGCTGCTAAAGAGGCACTGATGCAAAAGTAGTGTGGACTATGGGAGTGAGTAAGCAAGTAATTGAGCTGTACTTTAAACAGCTTCAAGATGATATTTGTGTGGAGCTGGAGGCATTGGATAGTGCGGGACGTTTTCGCGAAGATCTGTGGCAACGTCCAGGTGGTGGTGGCGGTCGTACCCGTATTCTTGAAGGGCAAGTAATCGAAAAGGGCGGGGTTAATTTCTCTGCTGTACATGGTGTGTTACCTCAACGCATTGCCCAGGTTTTGGGGGTTGCAGCAGTGCACTTTTTTGCTACCGGTGTATCTATTGTATTGCATCCCATCAATCCATATGTGCCCATCATTCATGCCAACGTGCGCTACTTTGAACTCGAAGAAGGGACGTGGTGGTTTGGTGGCGGAATTGATCTGACACCTCACTATGTAGAAGAAGAGGATGCGCGGTGGTTCCATCGGCAACTCAAAGCTGTGTGCGATCGCTTCGATGCAGGCTATTATACTCGATTTAAAGAGTGGGCAGATAATTATTTCTATTTACCCCATCGCCACGAGACGCGTGGTGTAGGAGGTATTTTCTTTGATCGGCTTGGTGCTGAGGCGGGCTTTGACAAAGCTGATCGTTTTGCTTTTGTGCGTGCAGTAGGTGAAGCTTTTTGCCCCATCTATGTACCACTTGCGCGTAAGCACAAAGACCGTCCATTTGCCGAACGGCAACGACAATGGCAAGCATTGAGGAGAGGGCGCTACGTGGAGTTCAACTTGGTGTACGACAAGGGCACGCGCTTTGGGCTGGATACTCAGGGGCGTACAGAATCTATTTTGATGAGCTTGCCTCCTCTAGCTCAATGGAAATACGACTATCATCCACCTGAGGATAGTGCTGAGGCACATACCTTGAAATGGCTGCAAAAGGGCATCGATTGGGTAACTTGAGCGCGCGATGTCAAAATATTTTTGAAAAAAGTAATTATATGTCTTATTGCTACGAATACCCTAGGCCAGCGCTTACAGTGGACTGTGTGATCTTTGGCCTCGATGCTGGCAGTGTACTCAAAGTATTGCTCATTCAACGCGCCAATGAGCCATATTTGGGCTATTGGGCTTTGCCGGGAGGTTTTGTAGGTATAGACGAAGACTTAGAGGCAGCGGCTTTGCGCGAGCTGGAAGAAGAGACGGGAGTACGCGATGTGTACATCGAGCAGTTCCACACTTTTGGCCGCCCAGATCGCGATCCTCGAGGACGCGTGGTGAGTGTGGCCCACTATGCTTTGGTCAATCTTGAAGATCATCCAGTGCATCCCAGCTCCGATGCGCGTTGTGTGCAGTGGTTTGAGATCGATCAATTGCCGCCTTTGGCCTTTGATCACGATGAAATCATGGTAGTAGCTATAGAATGCCTAAGGCAAAAAGTGCGACACGAGCCCGTCGTTTTTGAATTATTGCCTGCGGTGTTCACGCTTACTCAACTGCAACAGATCTATGAAAAGGTAATGGGGGTGCAAGAAGGCTTCAACAAACGCAATTTTAGGTCACGCATCTTGAAGACAGGGCTGCTCAAGGAGGTAGGCAAACAGGAGGGTGTGGCACATCGCCCCGCCAAGTTATATAGCTTTGATAAGGTTGCATGGGAGCGCATGCGCCGAAAAGATACATTGGGTGCCCTTCGCAAGGCGGTAGATTTTGATATTTAATGAAAAACACCTAACCGCATGATGCGCATTTTATACTATTTCAGTGTACTGCTGTTGTGGAGTGCCTGCCAGCCGGATGATACTTCGACAAATCAAGAGCAGTTGCCGCCACCTCAAGCGGATTATCCTATAGCCGAGCACAAGTGGGGCTATATCGATAGGCAGGGGCAAGTTGTTATTGATGCCCAATACGACGATTGCCGCGAGTTTGTCAATGGGCTGGCAGCAGTGCGCATTGGTGGTTATTGGGGCTACATCGATCGGGATGGACGAGAAGTGGCCTCACCAAAATATAAGGAGGCTTATAGCTTCTGCGAAGGGCTAGGGAGAGTCACAACTTATGAAGGGCACACCACCTACATAAATGCTCGAGGTAAGGAAGTCTTACCCTTGTTGCCGTTTACTGCAGACGATTTTCACGAGGGGCGCGCAAGGTTTAGCCAACAAGGACGATGGGGCTACATCGATCGGGAGGGTAAGCAGGTAATACCACCCCTGTACGATAAAGCAACCCATTTTCAGAATGGAGTAGCCGTAGTGCAACGCGGGGAGAAGTACGGCATGATTGATCTGAGCGGCCAAGAAGCCCTACCTTTCCAATTTGATAGGCTCTGGCCCTTTAGCGAAGGTAGAGCTCGTGCTAAAAAAGGTTCGCAGGTAGGCTATGTAGATGCCAAAGGCCAATGGACGATTGATGCGCGTTGGACGCAAGCAGGGGACTTTCACCAAGGCCTGGCACCTGTACAGCAGCAAGGACAATGGGGATTTATCGACACCCTCGGACAGGTAGTAAGTGCACCACAATGGGACTACGTGGCATGGGGCAATGCACATAGATGGATCGTGAGCCAAGCAGGAAAATTTGGCTTACTGGACGCGCAGGCGCAAATAGTGCTTGAGCCCAAATGGGATCAGATTGCACCCTTTTCTGAAGGCTTGGCACCTTACATGAACGATTTTTTATGGGGATACCTCGATACGATGGGGATTGCGGTGACGCCTCCACATTTTGGCTTGGCTTGGGCCTTCAAAGAGGGGTTGGCACGAGTAGCTTTTGCTGAAGGAATTGGCTTTATAAATAAAGACGGGGAACTCGTCATCGCTCCAAACTTTTTAGATGTGCGCGATTTTTCTGAAGGAAGAGCACGTGTGCAAGTGAAGTAAATACGCATGTTTGCCTTTCGGCAAATGGGATACAACTGTATTTGATGGCTCAACAAGTCGATATCCGGATAGCTCCCGGACTAATAAACGATCCAAGTGCACATCGGCGTGCTGTAGCGCGTCGTATCGGCGTGGCTGATGAAGAAATTGTGGATATGCGCTTGCGCAAGCGCTCTATCGATGCACGTGGCCGGGAACCCGTGTATGTGCTGCGCTATGACGTGTCGTTGGCTGAGCCATTTGAGCCAGAGGCCGTACACTTGCCCCTATTTCGAGATGTGTCGGATAGCGAACCCGTCCTCATTGTAGGAGCAGGGCCTGCGGGATATTTTGCCGCATTAGAACTATTGGCGTTGGGCCTCAAGCCCATTATATTGGAAAGAGGCAAAGATGTGCGTGCTCGACGACGCGATTTGCGGGCCATTCAGCAATTTGGTCAAGTTAATCCACACAGCAATTATTGCTTTGGCGAGGGAGGCGCAGGTACCTATTCAGATGGCAAGCTCTATACCCGTAGCCATAAGCGTGGCGACATTTACAAGGCACTTAAGTTGTTGGTAGCTCATGGAGCTCAGCCCGATATACTTATAGATGCACATCCACACATAGGCTCGAACAAGTTGCCTAAAGTAGTGGCCAACATTCGTCAGACAATTTTGGCGCATGGTGGAGAAATCCACTTTGAGCATTTCGTCACGGATTTGCTCATAGCCCAAGGGCGCATTCGAGGGGTACATGTAGAAGGGAAGGGCGTGTTTTGGGCCAAAGCAGTCATACTAGCTACAGGTCACTCCGCACGCGATATATACTACTTGCTCCACCAAAAGGGATTATTGCTCGAGCCTAAGCCTTTTGCTTTGGGCGTGCGCATTGAACATCCGCAAGCACTCATCGATGAGATACAGTACAAACACAGTCCGCGTCATCCCAACTTGCCAGCAGCCAGCTACAAGTTGGTGTGCCAGATAGCGCAAAAAGGCGTGTTTTCGTTCTGCATGTGCCCAGGTGGATTGGTAGTGCCAGCTGCTACAGCACCTGGCGAGATCGTAGTCAATGGCATGTCGATGTCGCGGCGCGATTCGGCCTATGCCAATAGTGGCACTGTGACTGCCCTAGATGCACGTGATTGGCAGGGCTGGGCCGATCGAGGTGTTTTTGCCGGGCTAGCTTTACAACAACACGTAGAGCAGCGCTGCTTTGCTGCAGGCGATGGCTCACAAAAGGCACCCGCTCAGCGGCTTCCAGACTTTGTAGCTGGACGGCTGTCGATCACTTTGCCGCCATCGTCCTATATTCCAGGGCTGTTTAGTGCGCCTGTACACGAGCTGTTGCCCGATTTTATCTATACCCGTTTGTGCAAAGCCGTACGCATCTTTGATAGAAAGATGAAAGGGTATTTGACTGCTGAAGCCAATGTGATTGCAACGGAAAGTCGCACTTCGGCTCCTGTGCGCATCCCTCGAGATCCGAAAAGTCGCATGCATCCACAGGTGTTAGGGCTCTTTCCTACCGGAGAAGGGGCAGGCTATGCAGGCGGTATCATATCAGCAGCAATGGATGGACAAAACACTGCGCATAGTGTAGCACAATGGATAGGCATTGCCCATGAAAATAGTGAATAGAGGTTGAATGTAACGGCCTTAGGACAATTGGTGTCTGTGGGGGAGTAAGTAGTGAATAAAAAAAAGTGAATCGATTAAAAATCAATGGTAACATGAAAGATACATTCGATTTTTTGGGTCGCGTTTTGTTGAGCTTCATTTTTTTGTATGAAGCCTATGATTCGATTTTTTACTACAAAGCTACCAAGTTGCAGATGGCCGCTTATGGCATTGCGCAAAGCCGTGATTTGTTGTTGGTGGGCGCTATTCTCACACTGCTGTTTGGGGGAATACTCCTCCTTATAGGTTATCGGGTGAGGTTAGGTGGCACACTAGTATTGCTGTATTGGCTGCCTGTGACTTTTATCGTGCATTCGTGGTGGAACGATCCAATAGATGTCCAGCGCTATGAAGCTATTATGTTTATGCGCAATTTAGCTATTGCTGGCGGCGTGCTACACGTGATGGCTCATGGCAGTGGGCGCTATAGTGTTCGACGCATTTTTGCTACTACAAAAGTGCCTCGATGAGCATTGAACAAGAATGAGGTGAAAAGGGGTTTTTTATCTTCACAAAAGTAGCGTCATAGTGGAAAACGGGAGAAAGCCTGCAATGTAATCTTGCCCCCTAAATAGAACAAAGTGCTTATGATCCGCCTGCTCATTATTGAAGACGAAGCTGACATTCGCAATCTACTGACGCGTATGCTCAAGCTCGAAGGGTTTGAGGTAGCCCAAGAAGCTACGGCGCAGCAGGGACTAGCACGCGTGCGTACTTTCGAGCCTCACGTAGTGCTCAGCGATGTGCGCTTGCCCGACGGCTATGGTGTCGAGCTGGTAGCTGAGATCAAGAAAATCTCTCCCGAAACGGAAGTCATCTTGCTTACGGCCTTTGGCAATATTGAAGATGGCGTGCGTGCCATCAAAAACGGCGCTTTCGACTACATTACAAAAGGTGACGACAACAATCGCATCATTCCCCTGATCCACAAAGCTGCAGACAAGGCTCTGTTGCAGTTTCGGGTACGAGAATTAGAAGCGCAGGCAGGCCAGCGCCATTCCTTTGCCGATATTGTGGGCCAGTCTGCTGCCCTCAAACAAGCTATTACATTGGCCCAGCGAGTAGCTGCTACTGAAGCCACCGTACTCCTTACAGGCGAGACAGGCACTGGCAAAGAAGTATTTGCGCAAGCCATCCACTATGAAAGCCCCAGGAGAGGAAAGCCCTTCGTAGCAATCAACTGCTCGGCTTTGGGGCGCGACTTGCTCGAAAGTGAACTGTTCGGCCATAAAGCAGGAGCTTTTACGGGTGCCACACGCGACAAAAAGGGCCTGTTTGAGGAAGCTTCTGGAGGTACGCTCTTTCTCGACGAGATTGGCGAAATGGATCTTGAGCTGCAGGCCAAGCTCTTGCGCGTGCTCGAAACGGGTACCTTTATCAAGGTAGGTGAGACAAAAGAAACAAAAGTAAATGTGCGGGTCATTGCCGCTACCAATCGCGATTTGGCGGCAGCTAGCCAATCGGGCACCTTTCGCGCAGATCTCTACTACCGGCTGTCGGTATTTCGCATTGAATTGCCTCCTCTGCGCCAACGCCCTGAGGATATCCCCTTGCTGGCCCAGCATTTTGTAGAGCAGATCGCATTGCGCATGCGACAACATCCACCTCAAATGCATCCCGACTTTGTAGAGCAACTCATGCGCATGGAGTGGAAGGGTAACGTGCGCGAATTGCGCAATGCTATTGAGCGCGCAGTGATCTTGGCCCCGCATGGCCAACTGACTCCAGATTTGCTTGCCTTGCCTGGAAGTAACACACAGCTACTAGCCGACTGGAGCCTCGCTCAGATGGAACGCGCTCACATCGTACGCGTGTTGCAGCACACTCATGGCAATAAAACCCGCGCTGCTCAGCTGCTTGGCATTGGCCTGACCACGCTTTATCGCAAAATAGAGGAATACGGCATTGCCCTTGTTGGCGAACGGAAAAAATAGTTGTTGCCTCAGGTCGATGAATGCTCGGGGTATAGCTCAGCCCCACAATACTTGCAAAACAATGCGTCGTCATCGTGCCCTTCACGCCCACAGGCAGGGCAAGCTTGGGTCTGCGTACTTGGAGTGGAATGCACCAGCTCAGCCGTGACAATACCCGTAGGTACCGCAATTACGGCATAGCCCAAAATCATGACAAAAGCAGAGAGAAACTGCCCCAACCCTGTGACAGGTGTAATGTCGCCATAACCCACTGTAGTCAGCGTGACAATGGCCCAATAGACGGCTTTGGGAATAGAGGAAAAATCGGGATTGACCCCCCCCTCGATCAGGTACATGATCGATCCCAGAATGGTGACCATCAATAAGACAAACAAAAAAAATACCGTAATCTTCTCCCGGCTGGCTTCCATCGCGCGTACGATCAGGCGCCCTTCGGCCAAGAAATGGGTAAGCTTGAAAATGCGAAATACGCGCAGAATGCGCAAGGCGCGAATTACCAGAAAGGATTCTGTACCAGGTATGAAAATACTCAAGTAAGTGGGCAATATGGCCAATAAGTCGATGATTCCGTAAAAGCTCATGGCATATTTACGTGGTTCTGTCACCGCATATAATCGCGCTGCATACTCGATTGTAAACAGACCAGTGAGCACCCATTCCGTTATGTTGAGCAATGTGCGGTGGTTTTCACTGAACGGCTCAACTGTTTCGAGCATTACCGCGATAATAGACAGTACAATGGCTATGAGCAGGCCCACATCAAACCATTTGCCTGCAGGCGTGTCGGCCTCGAAAATGATTTCGTGCAGTTTCTGTTGTAGTGGAGTGGGGCGTTTGTATCGAGATGAGGTAGCCATGTGATTTTTTGCGTTCAATTGATCACCTTTGCCCCTGCAAAGAAAACACAGACTTGCCAATCTATTAGGCTAGGTGCACGATATGGCCTTTCGGCAAATCGACATTTCACACAAAAGTATTGAAAACGAGTTTCTATGCGCGTGTTGGTAACTTGCCCACCCATGTTGGGCCTTATCTCTGAGTTTAGGCCTCTGTTCGAAGAGAAAGGTATCGAGCTTATCACGCCAAATGTAGTACAAACGCTTAGCGAGGATGTGCTCGAACAATTAGTGCCCACAGTTGATGGCTGGATCATTGGCGACGATCCTGCCACCGAGCGCGTCTTTCGGGCAGGTTGTGCTGGCCGCCTCAAAGCAGCGGTAAAGTGGGGCGTTGGCGTAGATAACGTGGACTTTGAGGCAGCGCGCACCTTGGGCATACAAGTGGCCCATACACCGCGCATGTTTGGTGCCGAAGTGGCCGACATAGCTATCCACTATCTCATAGGCCTGGCACGTCATACTTTTTGGATCGATAGAGCGGTGCGCAAGGGGCAGTGGCCGAAACCAGCTGGCATTTCGCTGCAGGGGAAACACGTGGCACTTATCGGTTTTGGCGATATAGGGCGTCATACTGCCCGCCGAGCTGTGGCTCATGAGATGACGTTGACCGTATACGATCCCTATGTCTGCTCTACTGCCCAGGCGCTATCGCAATACCACTTTGCCCAGTGGCCACAACAGCTCGAACAGGCCGACTTTGTCGTTGTCACTTGTGCGCTTACACCTCAGACCCATCACATGCTCGATCATTCGGCTTTCGCCAAAATGAAAGATGGCGTGCGCATCGTCAATGTATCTCGAGGACCCATCATATCGGAAAGTGCCCTGGTAGATGCGCTCAGCTCAGGTAAAGTTCATAGCGCCGCACTCGATGTATACGAACACGAGCCCTTACCAGCTGACTCACCCCTGCGCCAGTGCTCGCGCTGTATCTTTGGCACACACAATGCCTCCAATACCGTAGATGCGGTGCGCCGCGCTACACAACGGGCTGTAGCACTATTGTTCGATTTGCTCGGCGTGGCATAGTGCGGGCTCCTAATATAGGCAATGTCCAAAAGACGCTAAACCATGAAAACAGTGCTCATTACAGGAGTTTTAGGCGGTATTGGTGCCGCTATTGCTCGTCGTTTTCGACAAGGGCGCTATTACGTATACGGCTTGGATAAACGCGAAGACTATAAAAGCGATTGTCATCGGTTTATCCGCTTTGACCTACACGAATTTGTACGCAATGCCGAATACCGCATCCGCAAAACCACCGAGTTGGATGAGCTAGTGCCTAAGCTCAACGTGTTGATCAATAACGCAGCAGTACAACTGCTCGACCCGCTAGAAGATATCACTTTGGATGACTGGCACGAGACGCTCAACGTCAATCTCACAGCCCCTATGCTGCTGAGCAAACTATTCGTTCAGCGTCTTGAAGCCACTCATGGTGCTATTATCAATATCGGGAGTATTCATTACAGGCTGACTAAACCGCGTTTTGTAGCGTATGCTACTTCAAAAGGTGCTTTGGTCACGCTTACAAAAGCAATGGCTGTAGACCTGCAAGGGCGCGTGCGAGTCAACTGCATTAGCCCCGCTGCTGTCGAAACTGAAATGTTGCGCGATGGCTTTAAAGGTCAGCCTCATGCACTGGACACCTTGCGGCACATCCACCCTGTCCAACGCATCGGTACCCCAGACGATGTGGCTCGCTTGGCCTGGTTCCTGGCCGAAGAGCACACTGGATTTATCCATGGAGCCAATATTATGCTTGATGGAGGTATCAGCTCAGTACTCAAAGATCTCTAATACATTCACTATCGAAGTGCACACACTTAAACAGCTATTATGAGAAGACCACAAGGCGCATTGTACGGGGTGAACTTATTGGAAAAGAAAGGATGGGCGCAAAAATTGCGTGAAGGAAAAGACTACTTGTGGTGGCGCTGGCGCCAAGCACCGCGCTTGCGGCAATTTAAGGATAAGCACAAGGGCCAGGACTGCTTTATCATTGGCAATGGTCCTTCTCTCAATAAAATGGACCTGAGCCCCTTGGCACATTACCACACTTTTGGGCTCAATAAAATCTATCTGATCTTCGATCGGGTAGATCTGAATTTGAGCTATTTAGTAGCGACTAACCCTTTTGTCATTGAACAAAGCAAGGAGATATACCCTCAATTGCTTTTTCCCATTTTCTTATCCTGGACTGCATCACGCCATCTCTTTCCACCCAAAGAACATCTATATTATCTGCACACACTCAACATTTGGAGCTTCTATACGGATATTACCCAACCCATATGCGAAGGTAATACAGTAACTTATGTAGCCATGCAAATAGCCTATTTTATGGGTTTTAAACGCGTGTTTCTCATCGGTGTAGATCACAGTTTCAAACAAAAGGGAAGTGCGCACGAAATACAGATATATGAAGGCGCCGATGAAAATCACTTTCATCCCGATTACTTCAAAGGACAACCCTGGCAACTGGCTGACGTATATGGCTCAGAAGTGTCTTATCATTTGGCCAATTACCACTATCTGCGCGATGGGCGACAAATTTTTGATGCCACAGTTGAAGGCCAATTAGAGGTGTTTCCCAAAATTGCATATGAAGAAGCTTTGACAATGGCTCGGCCAAAAAAACATAGATGAGTAATGTCACGAAAATGAATGAAATTTTGGGAATTCCTCTTACCTTTAAGCACACTAAGCTTTTACATAACAATCCCTTGAACGATGAATCCAGCTTTACCTCAATACCGAGCGATCTTGGTGGAAGATGAGCTGCGCACTCGGCACATGCTTGAGGAAATGATTGAGCAAAAAGTGCACGTAGCTGACGTTGAACTGCTTGCCTCGTGCAGCTCTGTACAAGAAGCCATCACTTGCTTGCACACACTCAGACACCCCCCCGATATTGCCTTTTTAGATATCGACTTGCCTGATGGCCCTGTGTTTGACTTGCTAGAGGCTGTAAGCCCAATACAGTTTGAAATTATCTTCATTACAGCTTACGACGAGTTTGCACGCAAGGCTTGTAACTATGCTTCTATTGCTTACTTAAACAAGCCCATTTCCGAAGAAATGCTCAATAAGGCAATAGAGCGAGCTGCCACCTATAAAGGGCGCCATATTGGGCCTCGTGTGGAACAAGTGATACACTATACTACTCGTGATAGAAGTACCTTAGACAAGATCACTTTTAGCACGCAAAACGAGATCTATGTGGTGCCTATCGATGAAGTGGTGCGCATGGTCGCTTCGGGCAATTACACAGAAGTAATATTGAAAAATGGCAAAGATGCCTATCGGACCATTACACTGTCCCATACTATTGGTACCTATGAAGATATGTTATCACCCCATGGTTTCTTCCGTACACATCGGGCGCATTTGATTAACCTCAACTATGTATACAAGATGGTTCGTGCTGATTCCACACTCCTAATGCGCGATGGAGCAGAAATACCCGTGGCGAGGCGTCGTCGCAACGACTTGCTCAATCTATTGGCCAGCTTTAGTAGGAATGGCACAAACTGACAAATTATGTGATCGACTCATAATCAGTAAAAATATGTTTGTAAAGGCTGGACTTTTCGGCTTGAAATTTGCGACATTTGCCCTAAACCAATATCCCGTGAGGCACTATTTGAACATTTGAAAAAGGTAATACTATGGGAAGCAAGCGGAATAAATCTAGAGGGCTGGATCACCTAAGGCAGCTGCAGGGCAAGGAGATATCACGCAGAGATCAAGCCAATACCCATGGGGGGAAAGAAAGAAGGCATCAGATCTTCCTTGAGCGCATCAAAAATGCATGCGGTGGTATCATCAAGCAGTGAATGTCAGTGTTGGTTAGAGATAAACGAGGCTACAAGTGCAGCTTGTAGCCTCATTTGTTTTATGTCGAATTGCCATATTTGCAACTTACTACCACAGTGATTTACCCAGCGGACTGACTTTTCGGCAATTGTTCAACTCATGGCCAAAAAGCAATCACAACTTCCACACAGCGAATATGAGCAATTAGCATTCCATCCCTACAATGTCATTTTGGTACTGTTGATGAGTGCTATGGGAATGCTGTTTTTAGGTGTAGTGGGTGCCTGGATATATAATCGCTTTAATGCTGAGCTGCCAGCAGTGCGTATTCCATGGCTTTTTTATCCCAACACTTTGTTGCTCTTGGGGGCGAGTTGGAGTATGGAGCGAGTACAGCGTGCTTATGAACGCGATGAAGTACAAGTATTATTGAAATACCTGGTATATACGTTAGTGTTGTCCGTGCTTTTCCTGCTTTCGCAACTGGTAGCTTGGTATGTACTCTTTTTGCAAAACCTGGGGCCTAGTGCCAACAACTCAATGGGCTATTTGTACGCCTTGTCAGGCTTGCACTTTTTGCATGTCGTATTGGGGCTGCCTTTTTTGGGCGTGTTCTGGTATCAAACCCACAAAAGATTAGCCCATGAAGCAGGGCCACTTATCTTTTTTTCGGATGCAGAACAACGCTTGCGCTTGCGTCTATTGCGTATGTATTGGCATTTTATTGATGGGCTTTGGGTGTTTTTGCTTTTAGTGTTGATGATCAATGCGATAATTGGTTGAACTGTATAGGCCTACATCTGATTGCTTATTCGTTTTTCCTTCATTTGCATTTGTATCTTTGTGGCCGCGTCCTATAGGGTGCATTTTGTCATTCTCTATCACATGCAACTGTTATGAGCCAGGTGCAAACGGAAGTTTCGGTCGATATAGCGCTCAAGTTGGGGCTCACAGAAGAGGAGTTTGAAATGGTGAAGTGCAAGCTTGGGCGCATGCCCAACTTCACCGAATTGAGCATCTTTTCTGTGATGTGGTCGGAGCACTGCTCGTATAAAAACTCTATATTTTGGTTGAAAACGCTGCCACGTGAAGGTAAGCACCTGTTGGTGAGCGCTGGCGAGGAAAATGCAGGCTTAGTCGATATTGGCCAAGGGCTGGCTTGTGCCTTCAAGATCGAGTCGCATAACCATCCTTCCGCCATAGAGCCCTATCAAGGGGCAGCTACGGGTGTAGGGGGCATTCATAGAGATATCTTTACTATGGGTGCACGGCCTATTGCTGCGCTTAACTCTTTGCGCTTTGGCGATCCACAGCGCCCCCATATGCGACATTTGATCAAGGGCGTAGTGAAAGGCATAGGCGACTATGGCAATTGCTTTGGGGTGCCTACAGTCGGTGGGGAAGTATATTTTGATCCCTGTTACAATCAAAATATCTTGGTCAATGCCATGTCTGTTGGTATAGTCGAGGTGGGCAAAACCGTACCAGCTCGTGCAGATGGCCCAGGCAATCCCGTATTTATTGTAGGAGCGCGCACAGGGCGCGACGGCATTCACGGTGCCACCTTTGCTTCAGCTGACCTCACGGAAGATTCAGCTAAAGACTTACCCTCTGTACAGGTAGGAGATCCCTTTCAGGAAAAACTCTTGCTCGAAGCATCGCTTGAAGCTATTGGTACGGGAGCCATTGTTGGCATGCAAGACATGGGGGCAGCTGGCATCACTTGTTCCACTTCAGAGATGAGTGCCAAAAGTGGTACGGGTATGCGCATTTACCTTGATAAGGTGCCTACCCGAGAACCCGACATGAAGCCTTTTGAAATCCTGCTCTCAGAAAGCCAAGAGCGCATGTTGGTTGTGGCTCAGCGTGGCCAAGAAGAGGCGCTCATGCGCGTGTTTGAAAAATGGGACTTAGAATGTGCAGAAATTGGCGAGGTGACAGATACGGGCCGCCTCGAATATTACATGCATGGCGAATTGGTTGCTGACGTGCCGGCACACGAGTTGGTGCTGGGCGGTGGAGCGCCCGTATACCAGCGCGAATACACCAAGCCTGAGTACTTCCGAAAAATCAGCAAGTTTAATCCACACAAGATCGATGTGCCCACTGACTTCAAAGAAGTTGCGTGGAAGTTGTTCCATTCGCCCAACATCGTGTCGAAGCGCTGGGTGTACGAACAGTACGACTCCATGGTGCGTATCAATACATTGACCACCAACAAACCCTCAGATGCAGCAGTAGTCCGCATTAAGGGGACGGATAAGGCTTTGGTCATGACCACAGATTGCAATAGCAACTATGTATTTGCTGATCCCTATAAAGGTACTATGATCGCTGTGGCTGAGGCTGCTCGCAACATCGTATGCTCAGGAGGCAAACCCCTGGCAGTGACCAACTGCCTCAATTTTGGTAATCCTTATAATCCGGAAGTATACTGGCAATTTGTATTTGCCATAAAGGGTATGGGAGATGCGTGTAAGCAGTTCCAAACCCCTGTGACGGGGGGGAATGTGAGTTTTTACAATCAGACAGTAGGTAAAGATGGCGTGGAGCCAGTACATCCAACTCCGACTATAGGTATGGTTGGTTTATTAGAAGAGATAAAGTGGCACATGACGCTGGACTTCAAAAAGCCTAATGACTCCATCTTTTTGTTGGGCAATGTAACTAATGATATTGCTTGCTCAGAATACTTGCGTCTCATTCATGGGGTGCACTTTAGCCCGGCGCCTCAGTTCAATCTATTAGAGGAGTACGAACTTCAGCAATTGGTGAATAAACTCATCCGCAAAGGCCTAATTCAGTCGGCTCATGACGTCTCAGAAGGTGGGCTATTTGTGAGCTTGATGGAGAGCGCAATGATCCGTAGCTTGGGCTTTGATATTGAAACGGTGGAGGCCTTTAGAAAGGATGCCTTTCTTTTTGGCGAAAGCCAAGGTAGGGTAGTTGTCAGTGTGAATCCTGAAGTGGAAGATACCTTGTTGGCTTTTCTGTCGCGTGAGCATGTTTCATTTGTGCGCTTAGGTGAAGTGACTACTGGCCAGCTGATCGTTGATGGTGAGGACTTTGGGCATGTGTCGGCTTGGAAACAGGTATATGAACACCATCTAAATGAAGTGTTGAATTGATAAAAACAATTGAAAATAGCAGCTAAAAATTTGCCATGTTAGTTATGAAAAAAGTGTTTGTTTGGGTTGGTACGGCCTTGTGGATATTTCTATCCTTGGCGGCATGCCAACAAGACTCAGTTCCACGTGGAGGCTTGATTATAGAAGGTGATATTGCCAATGCGCCCAATTTGAGTGTGCACCTGGATCGCACTACGATGGTCCGTAGTAGCCAGATACTCGCTTTAGAGCGTACCGAAACAGATGCCAATGGACATTTTGTCTTTAAGCTGGACAAACACCCAGGGAAAGGCATTTACCGCTTGCGCATCGGTGCCAAACAAATCGTACTCATTCTGAATGGGAACGAAGATAAAGTGCGCATTGAGGGCGACCTCACTACCCTGCAAGATTTTGACTACTCAGTGTCCGGTTCGGAAGACACTCAGAAGCTTTTGGAAATGGTAAAAGGCCTTATGGCGGGGCAGGTAACCTCTGATGATATTCGCCAAATTGGGGATACTTGGCCTAATCCTTTATTGGGGATGTATTTGGCGGTGCAAGCGCTTGGCAATGATACTCGTTTTATGGATGTGTACAAGGCCATCGGCCAGCGTCTGGAAAAAGAGATGCCCGGGAGTGAATACACGCAGCTTTATACGCAATATATTGCTTCTTTGGAGCAACAAGCGCTACAACGGCAGGCCGCTGAAAAGATCAAAATAGGATCACCTGCACCGGATATTGCCCTTCCCAGCCCTAATGGCACAGTATATCGCCTTTCGGATTTGCGTGGCAAAGTAGTATTGCTCGATTTCTGGGCCAGCTGGTGTGGTCCTTGTCGTCGTGAGAACCCCAACGTGGTGCAGGTGTACAAAAAGTACAAAGACAAAGGCTTTACCGTATTTAGCGTCTCGCTTGATGGTGTGGATAGCCGTACAGCCGCGCGTTTGGGAAACCCTGAAAAGGTAGAGAACTTCAGAGCGCGCGCCAAAGAGCGCTGGATAAAAGCCATTGAAGACGATGGTTTAGAGTGGCCCTATCACGTGAGCGATTTGAAAAAATGGGAGTCTTCAGCTGCAGCGTTGTATGGTGTGCGTTCCATTCCCAAGTCGTTTCTCATCGATCGCGAAGGACGCATTGTCGCTATTGGGCTGCGTGGTGCTGCTGCCATAGAGCGCGAGCTGCTCAAACACCTGTAAGGGATAAAGGGATAAAGAGAAAGCGTGAATAGCGATGCAACGGTGAATTGTGTGGAAGCTAGCCATTGCCATTAGGGTGCTGTGCCATATGGAGCGTGGCACCCTAATCATTTATTAAGACACCTTTACAAAAGGCATCTTAGGAGGCGGCAGGCAGAATTAGGATGAAAGTACTGCCTTGGCCAGGCGTGCTGTGGACTTCAATTCTTCCATTTTGTCCTTCTGCAAATTCTTTCGATATGGCTAAACCAAGGCCTGTGCCCTTGGTTTGGTCGCCAGCGCGTCGTTCGTAACGGCCGAAGAGGCGTGGCAACTCTTCGGCAGCAATGCCAGGACCTTGATCAATGACGGCGAAGGCTATTTCCTGGAGCTTAGGAGCATAGACTTTTACTCGGATGGTACTTTTTTCAGGCGCATATCGGATGGCGTTGGTGAGCAGATTGGTCAGTATCGCAATGGTTTTTTTTGCGTCGGCCTGTACCATAGGAATGGCCTCGGCACAGTCGAGCAGCACTTGCAAGCGTTTGTCGTGTGCAAATGTGGCGATTTGGTTGATCGCTTGTTGAGCCAATCTGCAGGGGGCAGCTGTTTCAATTTCATAGATCAATTTGCCCGTTTCAATGCGCGAGATATCCAACACTTCGTTGATCATTTGGAGTAGCCGCGTAGCATTTTGGCCGATTGTTTGGAGCAACTCTTCTTGCTCGTGGTTCAGCTGGCCAACGCGCGGGTCTTGCAACAGCCGCAATGACATGCCAATAGCAGAAATAGGCGTTTTGAGCTCGTGAGAGAGTGTGGCCATGAATCTGGTTTTTGCCAAGTCTTGTTGCTTGAGCTCAGTGACGTTTTTTAGTACGAGGATGTAGCCAATGGGTGGCTTAGATGCATCGTTTTCACTGTGTACTACTAGTATGTCTTTGGTGTAAAATAGTTCTTGATGTGAGTGGTCGATGGCAATAGTGGGAAAGGTGGTGTGTTCTGTAATAGGACCTTGGAGCAGCTCGTGAAATATCCTTTCGGATAAAGGGAACTGCTCCTTGAGCTGACGCGGGTGGGCCCCTTCGAGCTGTTGGCTCGACTCGGCTCCCAATAGATGACGGGCTGCCTTGTTGGCAAACAGGATAGTGCCGTCATTGTCCAAGCCGAAGATGGCATCGCGTGTTTCGTTGATGAGCGTCTCTATACGTCTTTTCTCAGCTAAGAGTTGCTCGTAGTTGAGTTTTTCGTAGTGTTCTAAGCGAGCTGCCATTTCGTTGAAGGCTCTGGCTAACATGCCAAACTCGTCGTGCTGAGGCAGGTCGAGGCGCTCGCTATAGTTTTTGGCGGCTACTTGCTTGATGCCGTGATGCAACTCGGCAATTGGCCGCGTGATGTAGAGCGGAAAATAGTACATGGCCAGTAGTGCAAAGATGAAGAACACAATGCCGAGCATGATCATGAAAAGCGACACTTGATCGGCAGTGCGTTTCACCTCTGTAGATTTGTGCTTGATTTCTACCTCGTGTAATCGATATACCGACTCGAGCAAGCTCTGCAAGTTGAGTAGTTGAATGTACACTTGAGGGCTTAACTCACGGGTGTTCTGCAACTGCTTGAGGTTGGCTTTGAGCATTTCATAGCCCGAAGTTACTTGATCGAGCAACTCAAACTGAGAAGGCTCGTCGATGTGGCTTTTGAGCAACTCCAGGTATCGCTCAAAGCGATCGAAGGCCTTGCGCAGGTTGACGCGCCTAAACGAAGACGTACTTTGCTGCAAAGCGATGACCTGTACCATTTCCGTAAGTGCCATCGACATTTCTCTGGTATAGGCCATCGATTGGTAGTTTTCCTCCATCATCTGCACGGCATGCTCCGAGATGCTGTGCAATGCCCAAGAACCTACACCACCTAATAAAGCGATGGCGCCAAAAAGTAACAATAGCGCTACGCGGATTTTAGTCTTTACGTAAGTTAATGGCGCCCCAAACTCTTCCCACACATCCTGAAATACTTGAGTTAAGAAGCTCAAGCCTTGCTTTAAGTGGCGATCGATTGCAGCAGCGATTTCGTCCCATTGTGTCCTGCGTGTCATACTCGTCTTGTGTTCGGCCTATAACTCAAAGAAAAAAGTTTCTGCCGATAGTGCCGACAGAAACTTACTGAAGGTATTGTGTCGTGTGCTATTGTGTATGACCATGTGAGTAGCTAATGAGCTAATTACTCACTACATTGCATTTCTGGAAAACGTTTTAGTATGGCTTCGCGTAGCTTTTGTCGTGCAGTGAATATGCGGCTTTTTACTGTACCAATGGGAATATCGAGCTGTGCAGCGATTTCTTCATATTTGAATCCTTTGTAGTACATCATGAAGGGAACACTATAGGTGGAGCCAATTTCATCGATGATCTGATCGAGTTCGGCCATCATGATGCGACTGTGGGCCTCGTTTTCGGTAGCGTGACGCTCGTTGATGAAAATGTGGCTATCAGATGGTTCAGCACTGGTAGCGCGATTGCGCTTCTTGCGGTACATATTGATAAAGGTATTGCGCATGATGGTAGTTGCCCAAGCTTTGAAATTGGTACCTACTTCAAATTTGTCTTTGTGAAACCACGCTCGCATGGCTGTTTCTTGCAATAGATCACGGGCGTCCTCCACATTTTTGGTCATGCGCAGTGCAAAGGGCAAAAGTTGGTGTTCCATTTCTGTGAAGTACCGATTGAATTCAAGTGCGGTCATGGTTCCCGTTTTTGATTGATGATTGTTTGTTTTCGCCTCGCCGTTCGGCAAGTGTAATGAGCCATGCAGCCAGAGTCAGTAGAATAAAAAGCCCCACGAATAACCACACTTGCCACATCTTTTGCTTATTTGCCTATCCTTATGGCTAAAGCTGTACCGAGTATGCCAATATGTCTCAGTGTTTTTTGTATGTTTTTGAAAATGAGTGTATTAAAATATTTCTCGACGCTGATTATCGGGTGTAAGGAAGGGGTTACCTTTTCAAAATGAAAAGGTGGCATTTTCAAAGTGAAAGGGTAGGGTACTTGCCAAGGAGGTCAGCCCAGAGGATATTCGGCCACTATTTCCCAATGGCGGCCATTGTGTTTGAGTAGACTGAGATGTGAGGCCGTATAATGCCTTTGGTAGCGCCTTTCGGCAAATGTTTGCCATACTTTCGGGAAGAGGTCGCGGGTCAAATCGCGATGGGCAATAGTCATGTGGGGCCGAAAGGGATGGTGGCTGGGGCAGTGTAGCCCAATAGTGTGATCCAAGTGAGCGCACAAATCGTAGTGGAGGCGAGCCAACGCGGCGTTGTGGCGTATGTGCACAAAGATGACTCTCTGGCCGAAACGACCGAAATCTTCAAGTACGACGTGGAAACCATGATTGTGCTTGGCAAATTGAAAGAGCACATTTTTCAATTGCTCTTCTTTGGCTTCGGGCCAACGAAAAGGTGGTACTAAGGTGATGTGAGGTGGCGATTTGAGTGCGTGTTTAGGCCCCCAGCGCGTGGCAATCTCTTTTTTCATGGCACTTACTTCTTGCCGAATCATGTAGGGGGGCAAGGTCGCTACGAAATAGAGTGGCTTGCGCATTGATCGTTTCCCATCCATGTGTGCAAAGAAAATATTTCGCTATAAACAAAAAAACCTGGGCATTATGCCCAGGCCAAAATTGGATGTGTATGAAACTATCAATGGTTGTGATTGCCAATAAACGATGCATCTTTCTCATTTATTCCACAATTTCAACTGCTTTTTGTTTTCTTATTTTCGGAAAAATGAAATTTTTTTCTAGCTGATTAATGGAGTGTTGTAAAAAATCCATCAAAAACTCCTTTTCAGACTCGGGTAAGTATCGTTGAGCGGCAACAAGGGCAAGGAGTTTTTCCCTTTTAGCCAGCAAATAGCTCGCCATTTGGCTCTTGTATATATCCTGAAGTTTCAATTGAGAGAGGATTGCATCCGTCGTACCATGAGGAGGATTGCGGTAGGGGGCATGAACTAAGTCCGAAAAGTCAAAATCATAGGGAACGGGAACATAGCAACCACACGCTTCGCTGTAGAAAAACGCAATGTTGCGCCCCATATTCAGATCCCAGTCGTAATTTCCAATCAGCAATTGAAAGAGTACCATTAGGTGTAGCTGTTGTGGGTCAATTTGCTCCAGATCAATGCCAAAGGGTGTGTCCACTTTGGTGCTGTGCAAGCGAGCAGCCAACTCATCTTTGTCTTCGATGAGAAACCCGTAGCGTTTGGTTTTTTTGTCGCCATTACCCGTGTCGATGTACGTGATGCGCAATAGCTGGACGCGGAAGCTTTTCGGTGTAAGTGCTTGATACAGCTTGTAGGCCATGTACTCGCGCAATACTAGGGTGTTGCCCATAAATGGGCTAAAGAGGCAATGCGTCACGAGTTTGAAGTCGTTAAACTGGGGCTGAAGGCCCAAAGAAGCCAATTGTGCTTTGGGAATTTTGATTTTGATGGGGGGGAAGTCGCAATTCATGCGTCTAAATCGACCGCGCAACCTGATCTTGGCTTGGATGGGGTGCTCCCAGCGACGGCCTTCAAATTTGAGGATAGCGGGTAGCCAATCACTTTGCTGAGTATCTTGCATCAGTTGGGTGAAGTTGGCACGGATCGACACTTTCCATCTTTGCGCCTTTTGTAGCTCTTCCATGAGGCTGGGCAAGGGCTGGGCACTTCCTGCTGGGGTCCACCACCCCAAGAAAAAGGCAATTAGAATGTGATAAAGGGTCGGTGTTTTCATGCTGTTTTTACTTTCAATGGCAAAATTGAACTCTTTGTCTATTAGTGGAACACATTTGTTGGATGAAAGGTGGCAATTTTCCGCCGAAAAGAAGGGGCTGAGTATTAGCCTATGTGGACTAAAAAACAGCTGCCAAATTCAACACGTAGCTATAGCAACTGTTTTGAAGCATATGAAGTGTTTTTTGAAGCTGCACGTTTGTTGGAATCGCTTTGCAGTTTGGTGTGCCTTACTGATAGTGGGGTTATCGTGCTACCAAGCTGCTTCTCGCCCTATGGGGCCATGGCGCGATTCGCCGCGAAACGTAATTCTCATCATTGGTGATGGTATGGGGTTGGCGCAGCTGAGTGCTGCAGCCTATAGCCAAAAGCGGTCCATGCATTGGGAATCCATGCCAGTAGTGGGATTTATAAAAACTCATGCCGCTGACAACCTCATTACCGATTCGGCTGCAGGCGCGACAGCCTTTGCCTGTGGTTGCAAAACCTACAACAATGCCATAGGTATGGATAGCTTGGGTCGAGCCTGTACCAATTTGTTTGAGCTGCTGGAGCAGCGGGGCAGTTGTACAGGAGTAATCGCTACGGCGGCGCTGACCCATGCCACACCAGCAGCTTTTCTGGCACACCAGCCTCATCGCACGCGCTATTATGCCATAGCCAAAGACATCGTGCATTCAGGTGTGGACTTTCTGGTGGGTGGTGGCTTGCAGTATTTTACTGAGCGAGAAGATGGGCAGAACCTCAAAGACAGCTTGCGCCATCAAGGCGTCAAGGTATGCACCTACGAAGATGGCGGGCTTTCCTGGGCACTTATGCGTAAGGCACACAGGTTTGCATGGTTTGCTGCTCGCAATCATCCGTCTGCTGCTGAGCTAGGACGCAGTTATTTGGCATCAGCCGTCAGTTTGGGTGCTCGGTTTTTGGCGCGTTGTGCAGGCGATAGGGGTTTTATGCTAATGGTTGAGGGCTCGCAAATCGATTGGGGAGGACATGCCAATGACTTGCATTTTATCCTTCGGGAAATACAAGATTTAGATCGCGCAATTGGGGCCGCTTTGGCTTTTGCCCAAGCCGATGGGCATACTTTAGTCATCGTTACAGCAGATCACGAAACGGGAGGCATGTCGATACCACCTCCTTCGCGCAAACGCCGCATTGCAGAAGCCTTTTCCACCAACAGCCATACTGCCACGATGGTACCTGTATTTGCCTATGGGCCCGGTGCCGAGCAGTTTGGTGGCATTTATGACAATACAGCACTGCAGCACAAAATTGCCCATTTACTGGGCTTGTGATCCTCTGCAAACAGCTGGCGCAAAAGTGTGCCATGACTCGATAAGTTGCTGTTGAGGCCTTATCTTCACCGCGCCATAAGGGCCAGATTCTTCAATCCGAAAAACTTTATTTGCATGATCAGCATCGAACAGCTGGACAACTTGACAATGATACGGGACAGTGCGCGTGATTTTGCCGAGAAATACATTCGACCTCACGTAATGGAGTGGGACGAAAGTCAGCACTTCCCCATCGATCTTTTTCATCAGATGGGTGCCTATGGATTTATGGGCGTATTGGTGCCTGAGGTATACGGTGGTGCCGGCTTGGGCTATCAAGAGTATATTACCATTATAGAAGAAATAGCTAAAGTGTGTGGCTCCATAGGCCTTTCAGTGGCTGCACACAATTCGCTTTGTACCAACCACATCCTGCAATTTGGTACAGAGGCACAAAAACAACGTTATTTGCCCAAACTGGCCAGTGGTGAGTGGATAGGTGCTTGGGGCCTGACCGAACCCAACACGGGCAGTGATGCGGCGCGTATGAAGTGCGTGGCCGTAGCAGATGGTGACGAGTACGTACTCAACGGCACGAAAAACTTTATCACGCACGGCAAATCGGGCCATGTAGCAGTAGTTATTGCGCGCACAGGCGAGCTGCTCGACAAACACGGCATGACGGCTTTTATCGTCGAGCGGGGTACACCTGGGTTTACTGCTGGAAAAAAGGAAAATAAACTGGGTATGCGTGCTTCCGAGACAGCAGAGATGATCTTCGACGATTGCCGCATCCCCAAAAATCAGGTACTGGGCCAGGCAGGTGAAGGCTTTATCCAAGCCATGAAGATTCTGGATGGTGGGCGCATCTCCATCGCTGCTTTGGCTTTGGGCATTGCTAAAGGCGCTTATGAAGCCTCGGTGGCTTACGCCAAAGAGCGCCACCAGTTTGGCCAGCCTATTGCCAATTTTCAAGCAATTTCGTTCAAGTTGGCCGATATGGCTACTAAAATTCAGGCTGCTGAATTGCTCACGCGCAAAGCCGGCGCCAAGAAAGATGCCGGCCAACGCACTACGACGATTTCTGCCATGGCCAAACTCTACGCCTCGGAAATTGCCGTGCAAGTAGCCAATGAGGCCGTGCAAATCTTTGGTGGCTATGGCTACACGAAAGACTTTCCCGTCGAAAAGCACTATCGGGATGCCAAACTCTGCACCATAGGTGAAGGCACTTCCGAGATTCAGAAACTCGTGATTTCCCGTCAGATATTGCGCGGCGAGCAGGCGTGAAGCCGATGGAGATCCGCGTATAAAAAAGTAAAACATGTGGATGCTCCCAAAAGCGAAATTATTGGTCGCTATTTTTTTGGCAAGCTGCAAAAGTGGGTTGCAGCAAGCCATTTGCCTTCAGAGGCCCGAGTGCGTTGGTTGGGCACGCTGTTACACCAGTTTTTCCAGACCATTACAGAAGATAGTGGCCTACATTTCTATACGCTTTTTTCTCGTGTAGCCTTTGCTTTTCAGCTAATACCTGTAAATGATGCAGTAGAAAGAGCCGTTCACCAATTTCGTCGCAAATACGATCGGTGGTTGCACTCGCCCACTATCCAATGGCGTGAGCGCGAGTTGTTAATAGGTGCCCGAGCGCTAAGTGAAGCCGTAGCTCAAATGACGGGCCTGACAGTGCCCGAGACATTGTGCAGTGCACTGCCTTCGTTACCATCCTTGCCTCGAGAACTACCCGAGCAGCAGCAGCTGGATCAGCTGCGCGTAGTACTTTTGGACCATGGCAGTCAAGATTCTTTGTTAGCTGAAGATGAAACCGGTAGGCGCTACACGCTCAAGCCACATCACAAAACAGAAGACTATTTCGCACAAACAGTACGCCTCATCAGCCGAGATTTTGGCTTTCCCGTTGTAGCCACCCTATTGAATGTGCAGGTAATACGGCGGGATGAGGCTATCGTATGGCTTATCGTGCTTGAGCCTGATTGGCTGATCGATGTAACTGCAATAGCCAATTGTTTTCAAACAAGTGGAGCCATTCCTGAGCTGTACTTGCTACAGCGTTTTTTGCCGTGGTCGGCCTCCCCGCACTTGCTATTAGGGCATGCTGTCAATTACTTGTTCGATCAACTATTTGCCCAAACAAATCTCACCTGGAGTCGCCCATTACTACGCGAGTTATTTAAGTTAAACCCATTTGCCTTCGCAAAAATGGACGATAGAGCTGTCAGACAGCTGCTGCAAAAACTAAGAGGCCATTTTGCTACGCTCAAAGCAGTACTTTGCCAATTGCCCAAAGCACCACACCATATTGACTTGGCCAATGTGCATATAGAGCCCACCTTTTACTCAAGCAAATACGGTCTGCAGGGGCGCTTGGACTTGTTGCATCGTGCCTCAGATGGCACCTCTTCTTTAGTAGAGCTAAAAAGCGGCAAGATTTTTAATGCCAATGCCTATGGCATCAATAGCAATCACTACGTACAAACTTTATTATACGACTTGCTGATGGAGTCTGCCTTCGGCGGGCAGACACAGCGACGCAACTATCTGCTCTATTCTCAGACCAACGATACGCCTTTGCGCTATGCACCTCCCGTTCGGGCTATTCAGCACGAAGCAATCCAGTTGCGCAACGAGCTCGTGGCACTAGACCGAAGGCTCAGCAAGCCATTGCCACATCAGTATCCACGGCATTTCGAACAGCTATGGCACATCCTGTTGCGGCTGCATTCCGAACATCTGCCACAAGTTAAGGGCTTTCACCGATCGGATTTGATGCGATTTGCGCAAACTATGCGACAGCTCGACCCACTCGAGCAACGCTGGTTTGCGGCATTTATCACCTTTATAGCACGTGAGCATCGGTTTGCCAAAGTAGGATCAGATAATGTAGATGCGGCAAGAGGAAGACAAGCAACTCTATGGCTCGACCCCATTGGACTCAAAAAACAGCGCTTTGAAATCCTCAATGATTTGGTACTTGTAGAGAACAGAGCAGGTGAAGCGGACCCAGTTTTATCGCTTGCTTATACCAACGATACGGTCAAACTGAGCAACTTCCGAAAAGGTGATATTGCCGTGCTCTACCCCAAAACGGACGGAAGCCCTTTGAACAATCAGTTGTTCAAGTGTACCATTGTAACCCTCGAGCCCCAAAGCGTACAGGTGCGCTTGCGGGCCCGTCAGGTGAGTAGTTCGCTATTTGCAAAATTTGAACGCTGGCATCTAGAGCCCGATGTGCTCGATAGCGCTTTCTACAACCTGTATCGCAGTTTGTTTGCCTTTGCTCAAGCCCCCAAAGACAAACGCGCATTGTGGTTAGGGATACGACAACCACAACAGTCCAAATCGCTCAGCCATACTGAGATAGTACCTCAAGGACTGACGAGTGAGCAGCAGCGCGTGTTTCGCAAGGGGCTCGAAGCAGGAGAGTGTTTCTTGCTTTGGGGGCCGCCTGGTACGGGCAAGACCAGCCAGATGTTGCGCGCTTGGGTGCAATGGCTGTTGCGATTCACTGATGAACACATCCTCTTATTGGCCTATACGAATCGGGCTGTCGATGAAATTTGCCATGCACTTGAGGCAATTGATGCTGCTTGGTTGCCTGCAGGCTCGTCGATCCACGACTACTATCTAAGAGTAGGAGGGCGTCACGCAACTCACCCGCGCTTTCGCGGCCAGCTTTTAAGTGAACAGGTAAAGCAGATCGATTGCCGTGCCGAGCTGATCACCCTACTCAACCAACGACGCATTGTAGTGGGCACGGTGTCTACTCTGTCCAATCGCCCCGAACTTTTTGAATTGAAAAAGTTCCACCGCGTCATCGTCGACGAGGCTTCCCAATTGACAGAGCCCATGATTGCAGGGCTGCTCGCCCAGTTTCCAAAAGTGATGCTCATCGGCGATCACCGGCAGTTGCCTGCTGTGGTAGCCCAACCCGACCGCTATACCAAAGTGCACGACGAGCGCTTACAGCAGATTGGCTTGAAAGATTTGGGTAACTCGCTTTTTGAACGTCTATACATGCGCTTTCGCGAAAAAGGATGGACCTATGCCTTTGACCACCTTAACCAGCAAGGACGCATGCACGTCGAATTGATGACTTTCGCCAATGAAGAATTCTACGAGCACATGCTCCAGCCGCTGCCCAATTCTATCCAAGCTGCCCAACACCTGTATCAGCCTCTTAATAGGCCTTTGCCTACACCTACTACGGAATTAGCGTGCATCTTGGCGCGCCATCGGATGGTATACATCCCCACTCAGCCAGAAGAAATCGACATGTTAAAGCAAAACACCTACGAGGCCCAGCAAGTAGTGGAGGTGATTCGGACCTTTATGCACATGTACGCGCAAAGCGAGGTGCTGCCCACTATTGGCGTGATTGTGCCTTATCGCGCCCAGATTGCCTGTATTCGGCAGGAACTCGAAAGGCATGGCATAGATCCCAATCAATGGACAATTGACACGGTGGAGCGCTATCAAGGGGGTGCACGCGATGTCGTTATCCTGTCTTTAGTTACTAATTCGGTCGATCAGCTAAGTACCATTGTCAAGCTCAACGATGAGGGCGTAGATCGCAAACTCAATGTGGCCATGACACGTGCACGCGAGCAAGTCGTCATTATAGGTACACGTGAGGTGCTCGAATCGCAGCCGCTGTATCGTCGGTTACTTGCACGTTGCCATGCAGCAAATTTAGCTGTAAGAACGTTAGATTAATGATGTACTCTTCATATATGTGCTTATCTTTGCAGAAACTGCCAACTCTATGGAAATCAACGGGCCGCGTCTTACAAGTAAATTGATCGAATTAGTGCGTAAGGCCGAGGGTCAGGCGGGCAGTGAGTGGTCGCTGCACAACTTGTATGCCTTAGTACGGCTCAAGCGTCCCGAACTGTTCGAATCAAATGTCTGGCTGCCCAAGCCAGGTGATTCGCTCACGCCCAATGCCGTGTATCACTTATTGCTCGACTTGTCGGAAGAGGACTTGACGGAAGTGGCGCAGCAGGTATGTCAAGACTTACAGTTTCACTATCCGATAGAGACCTTTGAGATCCGAATGATGCTCGAAGGCAAGGGCGAGTGGGTACCTGATTTGCCCAACAGAGAGAAGCACATCGAAAAGGTGAATCGCTATTTGCGCCGTATTGATGGGGCTATCCTTGCTGGGCGTTACTCTTTAGCCGTAAAATTGACTAATCGTTGTTTGCGCGAGTACTATCGCACTTTTTTGCACTCGTGTTCTTTAGTGCGGGAGGAGTTCAAGAAAGAGGATCTGAACAAGATGGCCGTTCAGATCTGTCGATTTTTGTTGGTGTATGCTCGAAAATATGGCATTCCCTACCCAGAGAGTCGCATTCTGTTGATCTCATCGATCTCGGCACACATCAATGAGGCTGCTTCCAATATCGATCGCTTGCCCGATGGCGAAGCACGTACAGACAAGGCTATGGCACTGTATGCGCGTTATAACGTCAACAGGATTATCCGATTTTTGAGTCGTTTTATGCATTGATTTTGTCGAAGTAAAGTGAAAAACTAAAAAGGCCACCATCGCGCGATGGTGGCCTTTTGTTGTGACTCCGCTGGGATTCGAACCCAGGACCCCCTGATTAAAAGTCAGGTGCTCTAACCAGCTGAGCTACGGAGTCGCCCTTATGATATTGGCCTTGATCTTGTCGGGGCGACCCCCGTTTTTAAAGGCGATGCAAAGATAAGGCCATCCAAAAGATTTGCAAGCCCTGCGTGCAAAAAATTCAGTGATACTAATGCGGGAAAGTGATATTGAGTTTCACTTGTGTTTGAAAATGAAACAACTGTTGGGCGAAAATTTTTATTGGGCTGGGAAGTCGTGTGCGCTTTTGGCCATCGGTACCCATTGTTCCACCCAATGAGCGATAAAATCGATCCATTCAGGATCATCGTTCAGCGAAGGAACTAGGTCGAGTTGAGTACCGCCATGTTTAGTGAATAGTTCGGCATATTCTTCGCCGATTTCAATGGTTGTCTCGAGGCAATCGGCGACAAATGCAGGTGAGCACACCAGTACTTTTCGGGCCCCTTTTTGGGCAAGGGTGCGTACTACCTCTTCTGTATAGGGTTGTAACCAGGGGTCGCGGCCCAGGCGCGACTGGAAGCTCATGGTGTACTGATGGGGTTGTAGCCCCAGCTTTTGGGCAATGCCTCGTGTGGTAGCAGCACATTGAGCTCTGTAACAGTACTGGTTGTGAGGGCCAATGGCGTTACAACACGAGGCTGTAAGACACTGATTGCCCTGTGGTGCTTTGGTCAGGTGGCGCTCTGGTACACCGTGATAGCTAAAGATAAAGTGATCGTAATCGGCTATGGGGTATAGTTTGCCCTTTTGGGCAAACAGCTCTAAAAAGCGAGGGTGATGGTAAAAACTGTCGGCTATCGTAAGTGGAGGGATGTACCAGAATTGCTGCAGTACACGCATCACTTCCGCCTGAATGCTGGCTGTGGTACTGGCAGCGTACTGGGGAAAGAGCGGCAAGACGACTAAATGCCGAATATGCTGTTCGAGCAGGTGTACAATCGCATTTTCTATGGATGGCTGCTGATAACGCATGGCCAGCGCGACGACAAAATCGTCGCCTAGCTGAGCTTGTACGCCTTCGGCTAAGGCATATCCATAGACCTTCAATGGAGATCCCTGCTCAGTCCACAATTTGCGATAGGCACGAGCACTTTGCCCTGCCCGCAGGGGAACTACCAGCCATGGCATAATGAGTTTGCGCGCCAGCGGTACATCAATTACTCTAGGATCGGTGAGAAATTGCTTTAGATAGCGAAAGACATGCCGTCGTCGTGGTGCATCGGGCGTACCTAAATTGACCAATAGTACGCCAATAGGGCCGGTTGTGGTAGGGATGGTTGCTACTTTTTGGGCCATGAATTTCACTTGTTTATGCGACGCGAAGCTACGGCAAACCCCTTTGTGTACTGTAAGCAGCGTGTAAAAGAAGGGATGACACGAAGCATATTGGCCTCAGACAAAACCCTATCTTTGGCATCCTAATCTACTTGCGATGGAAAAAAAACTCATCTTGGTCACCAACGATGACGGCATTGCCGCACCGGGCTTGCACGCCTTGGTCGAAGTGGCTAGTCGTTTTGGACAAGTGTACATCGTAGCACCTGATTCGCCTCAGTCGGCCCAAGGGCATGCCATCACCATCGCGGAGCCTTTGCGGTTGCGGCAGGTAGACATGTTTGATGAGCACGAGGCATGGGAGTGTTCAGGTACTCCTGTGGATTGCGTCAAGCTGGCCCGCCATGTGGTGCTCAAGGGGCGAAAACCTGATTTGTGTGTTTCGGGTATCAATCATGGCTCTAATGCCTCGATCAATATCATCTATTCAGGTACGCTTTCCGCCGCTATGGAAGCTTCATTGGAAGGTATCCCGTCTATTGGCTTTTCACTGCTCGACTACAGCTGGGATGCGGATTTTTCTGCAGCTCAGCATTATGCCCGAATACTCATCGAGTGGGTGTTGTGTGGCGGCTTATCGGGCTGCAATTTGCTCAATGTCAACGTGCCCAAGTTGCCTCTTTCGGAGATTGCGGGTATGCGCATTTGTCGTCAAGCAAGGGGTCGATGGGAAGAAGACTTTATGGAGGGGCGCGATCCGCGTGGCGAGCCCTACTATTGGCTCACGGGGCGTTTTGTTTGTGAAGATGATGGGCCGGATACAGATGTAGGTGCCCTAATGCGGGGTTATGTGTCGGTAGTGCCTACTGGGCACGACCTGACAGTGCATGGCGCAATTGAGCCACTGCGGGAGCTGGAACAAGTGCAGGCAAAAATATCGCGATGAAAAAGCAAAAAGATAGTTGGCAACAGGGCGTAGTGGCAGGGGTTTTGCTTCCCCTAGCGGTATATCTGTTGTTGTATGGAGTGTTTGAATTGCTCGATAGGGCTGGCCTGGTAGCGGCACTTTCTCTATCGGAGAATTTTCGCGCGCGTACCATCGCTTTAGTAGCGCTGGCTGCCAATGCATTATTATTGCAGCGTTATCAAAAACGGCGCATGTGGAAGGCAATGCGTGGTGTAGTACTGCCTACTTCGATCTTCATCATTTTGTGGATGTGGGTGTATGGCAGAAAGCTGTTGTGAGTGCGGGAATGCAGAAGTGCTACTTTTTTCAAAACCTGCCATGAAATATTATCTCATAGCTGGAGAGGCCTCAGGTGATCTACATGGAGCACAGTTGGTACGTGCATTGCGTCAAATGGATCCGGAGGCAGTACTGCGCGGTTGGGGTGGCGACTTAATGGCTGCTCAGGGTATGCAATTGGACGTACACTACCGGCATACCGCTTTCATGGGCTTTGTCGAAGTAGTGCGCAATTTGCCAGCTATTTTTCGACTTATGAAGCGCTGCAAGCGCGATGTGAGCCGTTTTCAGCCCCACGCACTTATTCTCATCGATTATCCGGGTTTCAACTTGCGCATGGCTCAATGGGCACATGCACAAGGAATAAAAGTGTGCTACTACATTAGCCCTCAGGTATGGGCGTGGAAGGAAAGCCGGGTGCACACGATAGGCAGCGTAGTCGATCGCTTATATGTGATCTTGCCCTTTGAAGCTGATTTTTATGCGCGTCATGGTATCCAGGCTCATTACTTTGGGCATCCTATTGTGGATGAGGTGCACGAGTTTCGGATGCAGCACCCGCCTGACAGGGTAGCGTTTGCCGAAAGGCACGGGTTAAACCCCCAGCGCCCCATAGTGGCGTTATTGCCGGGTAGCCGCAAGCAGGAGATCGAGCGGTCGTTGCAAGTCATGTTGGGGGTCGCCAATCGCCATGCAGACAAGCAATTTGTCGTTGCTGCGGCACCTTCTCTGCCGCCGTCTTATTTTGCGTCATTGCTGCAGGGGGCAGGGCAGGTGCAGCATGGCGTTAAGTGGGTGCATGGGCAGACATGGCCCTTGCTTAGTGTAGCCGATGCTGCTTTAGTCACTTCGGGTACGGCCACATTAGAAGCTGCTATGTTCGGCGTGCCACAGGTGGTGTGTTATCGCGGCAATTGGTTGTCGTACTACATTGCACGTAGGCTTGTCAAAGTGCCTTACATTTCCTTGGTCAATTTGATTATGGATGAGCCGTTAGTGGAGGAGCTCATCCAATCGGATTTCAACGAGCGGCGCACAAGTGCGGCGCTAAAGGCCCTTTTTGTGCCTGAGCGAAGAAGTGCCTTGTCAGCGGGGTATGAGGCTTTGCGGCAAAAGTTGGGACAAGTTGGCGTTTCCGTTCGTGTGGCTCGCGATATAGTAAAACATTGCACCTGCAATGCTCGTGAAGATGCATTGCGCTAATTAGATGTGCTTAGCATCCACAGGGGCGTACTTTGGTAGGGCAAATTTGCTTTATTTGCAAGATAAAGCAACTTCAACTCTGTCCCTATTGTTAGATGCAAGCAGTTGGAAATACTTCTAAGGAATGTGCTCACCTAAAAAGAGTAAATCTGTTCACTTTTTAATTTTTTCTCATGTCAATTGTACCTATCCTCAAACCGGCAGGTTGGGCTGAAAACCATCCCCTCATTTTTCGCCAACCATTGGCCGAGCATCCAAAGAGCCCCGTCATCGTATACGGCAAGCTTGAAGGCGAAGACGTACGTATTCAAGAAGCTCAGAGCGAAGAAGAGCTCCAGGTGTTGTTGCCCAAATACAGGGAAGAAGCATTGGCCACTTTGCGCGATATCACATTAGAGATCGTAGTAGAAGATGTGGAAGGTTTTAAAGTTGCCTTTTTGCAGAATCACGCGCTGACTGCAGAGGCAATCATTGATAGTGAGCGCATGAAGCAAATACAGGAGCAGTTGGAAGCTAGGTCGATTGTCGTGGCCATTCCAATGCAAGGATTTCTCATGGCGGTAGATTACGAGCAACAGGATCAGGTAGAGCGCTTGGCACATATTGCCAGCCAGATGTATCAATCTGGGGAAAGTGAGCCGATTACCACTTCGCTTTTCATGGTGATGGATGGCCAGATTACAGCTATTGCCGTGATGGATGATCCCAAGGAAATGGTACAGGGTGAGGACGATGGCTCTTTTCTTCAAATAGGGCAACACAAAGAGAATGGCAATGTGTTGGTAGCTATAGGCTTTGATTCGTTCGAGCGTTTTGCACAGACTGTGCTGCAAACTTACCAGGGTATACTCAATCACGTGGCGCAAACGGGCTTTTTTGGTGGTACAATTGACTACCACATTCATCCGGGCATCATGCCTAAAACGGATGAGTTGATCCAGGTATGCAAGGCTTTGTGTGAAGAAGACTTCAGACCTTCAGGCCTAGTGGGCGTAGACCATCCATTGAAAGCTAAGGTGCGATTCTTATACGAAGAGGAAGTGATTGCCCAGACTGCGGAACCGGGAAAAACGGCAGGTGGGTTATACATCGCTTAAGGAGATAAACTATTGCTGCATACATCTTTTTTTCAGATTGATGCATCTATTGCTACAGTAGTAAGTATAGTTGGGAAAATGTGGATATGCAGGTGTGTGCTACGGCACTACCTGCATTTTTTCTTCTGTTGCTACTCATTCATACGAGCATTTCGAATAGCATGGGATTGTCGTTGAGGGTTTGGTAGCTGATGCGATGCTTGTCCATGCGTTTGAGAAGTGCTTGGTAGTCTTCTTTGCGTTTGAGCTCGATGCCTACTAATGCAGGGCCTCTTTCGCGGTGGCTCTTTTTGGTGTATTCAAAGCGGGTGATATCGTCGTCGGGGCCCAAGACGTTATTGAGAAATTCGCGTAAGGCGCCTGCACGTTGTGGGAAGCTGATGAGAAAGTAGTGTTTCAGTCCTTCGTAGAGTAGTGCGCGCTCCTTGATTTCTTCGGTTCGGGTGATGTCGTTGTTGCTTCCACTGACGATGCACACTACTTTTTTACCTTGCCATTTGTTGCCCAGCAGGCGCAGTGCGGCAATGCTCAGTGCTCCGGCAGGCTCTACGACGATCCCCTCTTCATTGTAGAGTTCGAGTATGGTTGCACATACGAGCCCTTCGGGGATCAGTGCGATTTCGTCTAAGGTGTTGCGGCAGATGTGGAAGGTGTAGTGCCCCACTTGCCGTACAGCAGCGCCATCCACGAAGGCGTCAATCTTGTCGAGCTGTACGAGGCGCTTTTGTTTGATAGATTCATACATGGCAGGGGCACCAGCGGGTTCTACGCCTATGATGGTTGTTTCTGGATGGAGCTGCCGGAACACAGAAGTGACACCTGCAGCCAGCCCGCCACCCCCGATGGGTAGTAGCAACAAGTCGGGAGGGTGGGCGGCACAATCGTCCAAGATTTCGAGGCCTACGGTGGCTTGGCCTTCTATGACGTGCAAGTCGTCAAAGGGATGGATGAAGGGGCGGCCTTCGCTTTTAGAGAAGGCCAAGGCTTGGCCATAAGCATCGTCGAAGGTGTCGCCGCATAGCACCACGTCGACCCATTGCTTGCCAAAAAGGCGGACCTTATCCACCTTTTGGTTGGGCGTGACGGCCGGCATAAATATCGTGCCGGCAATGCCGAGCTTTCTACAAGCAAAGGCTACGCCTTGGGCGTGATTGCCTGCGCTGGCACATACTACCCCACGCTTGCGCTGTGCCTCAGCTAGCGAAGCCATTTTGTTGTAGGCACCTCGAATCTTATAGGATCGCACGGGTTGCAGGTCTTCGCGTTTGAGCCATACCTCACAGCCGTATTTTTCCGAAAGGTGGATGTGGTGCTGCAAGGGTGTGTGCTGAGCTACGCCCTGCAAGCGCGTGCGTGCCTTATAGACTGCTTCGAGCCGCACGCTAGGCGATGCGGTCTCTTGCTTGGTAGTCATGGGCTGTGTTATTCGATCGATTCAGGTTGACGTTGGCGCTCGGGGCGCAGGCTACGTACAGTGGCGCCGGCTTGCCACAATTCACTTTCGCGTATAGCGCGCAACTCTTCGGATAGTTTTTCTCGGTAGTCGGGCTGGCTATTGGCATTGATGGCGCGTTGGGCCTCTTCACCCGAAGCTACTTTGGCGTACAGCTCTTCGAATACGGGTAATACGGCATCGCGGAAGCGGTCTTTCCAGTCGAGCGCACCGCGCTGTGCTGTAGTCGAGCAGTTGGCATACATCCAGTCCATGCCGTTTTCCGCTACCAATGGCATGAGGCTCTGCGTAAGTTCTTCTACTGTTTCGTTGAAGGCTTCGCTAGGCGAGTGGCCGTGCTTGCGCAAAACCTGGTACTGGGCTTCAAATAGGCCAGCAATGGCCCCCATGAGCGTGCCGCGTTCGCCCGTCAGATCGCTATACACTTCCTTTTGGAAAGTAGTCTCGAACAAGTAACCCGATCCGATGCCAATGCCTACGGCCAGCGCGCGCTCGCGTGCTCGCCCTGTGGCATCCTGATAGACGGCATAGCTGGAATTGAGGCCACGCCCTGCCAAAAACATGCGACGCAAACTGGTGCCCGAGCCCTTAGGTGCCACCAAAAAGACGTCTACGTCTTTGGGCGGGACGATGCCCGTGCGATCGTGATAAGTGACGCCAAAACCATGAGAGAAGTAAAGCCCTTTACTAGCCGTAAGATGCTTTTTGATGGTGGGCCATTGAGAAATCTGTGCTGCATCGGAGAGCAAGTACATGATAATCGTACCGCGTTGAGCGGCTTCTTCGATGCTAAATAGCGTTTTGCCGGGCTCCCATCCGTCAGCAATGGCTTTATCCCAACTCTTACTGGGGCTGCGTTGGCCGACAATGACGTTGAAACCATTATCGCGTAAGTTGAGGGCTTGGCCGGGGCCCTGTACGCCATAGCCAATAACAGCTAAAGTTTCATCGGCCAGTACTTCTTTAGCTTTTTCCAATGGAAATTCGTCGCGCATGACGACTTCTTCCCATACTCCACCAAAATTCAATTTTGCCATTTGATCCAATTTTTGAATAAGCGATTTGCCAAAAGGCCAACTTGGTGCACTTGGCGAAGCGCAGCACCTGGCCTATGAATTCATTTTTGCCTCGAGTGCTTCGAGATATCGATTGAGCCGCTCCATAGGGCGAACGATAGCCACTCGCCCCGAACGCACGAACTCGAAGATGCCAATGCGGCGCAATTCATTTAATAAAGCGTCGATTTCTTCAGGGTGGCCCGTCTTTTCAATGACGATGTATTGAGGTTCGATTTCTAAGATGCGGGCATTGTGATCGCGTATGAGGCGTTCTACACGTGTGTTGTCGTTGAAGGCTTTAGTAGGTACTTTGTACAAGGCCAGTTCTTGATAGACGATGTCTTCGTTTTCGTAAGCAAAGGCTTTGAGCACTTCTACCTGTTTGTCCAGCTGAGCAACCAGCTTGTCGATCTGTGTTTCGGGCACGCGCACTACGATCGTAAAGCGGTGAATGCCCGCAATAGATGAAGTCGAAGTGGTCAAGCTCTCAATGTTGATGTGCCTGCGCGTAAATACCGATACGACGCGCGACATGAGGCCCGCGTGATTTTCGGTAAATACCGTGATGGTATATTCTTTCTCCATGGCTGCTGCGGTGTTGCATGTGGATTAAGTGAATGTAGTGGTCGCTGAATCTGGGTACACTACTTTACTCGAGCCGTACTTCATCTACAGCTGCACCTGCTGGTACCATGGGAAATACGTTTTCCTCCTTCTCTACTAAGACATGGAGCAGAAATGGCCCTGGATGATTCAACATTTCACTCACAGCTTGCGGTAGCTCATTGGCTTTTTCGATGCGGCGGCCGGCTACGCCAAAACCGCGGGCGATAGTGACGAAGTCGGGATTTTGCAAGGCGACTTCAGAGTATCGGCGGTCGAAGAAGAGTTGCTGCCACTGGCGCACCATGCCTAAGTAGTTGTTGTCGAGCAAGACGATCTTGGCAGCCACATCCCATTGTGCCAGCATGCCGAGCTCTTGTAGCGTCATTTGGAACCCGCCGTCGCCAATGAAGGCAATGACTTCTTTATCGGGTTGCGCCAGCTTGGCACCAAAGGCTGCTGGCAAACCAAAACCCATAGTGCCTGCTCCACCTGAAGTGACCATCTGATTGCTGGCCGCAAATTCGTAGTAGCGCGCTGCCATCATTTGGTGTTGACCTACATCGGTAGTGATAATGGCTTGGCCTTTGGTTTGGCGCGACACCTCGGCAATTACCATTGGCATGCGCATGCTACCATTGGCAGTAGGTTGCATAGCGGGCTTGATGACTTTTTCGCGTTCGATTTGCGCCAGCTCGTGAAAGGAGGCTACCCACTCCTCGTGTTGACGAGGTGCTACACGTGGCAGTAATGCCTGGAGCGCTTCGGCAGCATCGGCGTGGATGGGGATGTGTGCTTTGACGTTTTTGTCGATTTCTGAGCGGTCGATCTCGATGTGAATCACTTTGGCCTGTTTGGCATAGCGCTGTAAGTTGCCCGTGACGCGATCGTCAAAGCGCATGCCAATGGCGAGCAGTACGTCGCATTCGTTGGTCTTGAGATTGGGAGCGTAGTGACCATGCATGCCCAGCATGCCCATATTGAGCGGATGACGCGTAGGCAAAGTAGAAAGGCCGTGTAAGGTGAATCCTACAGGGATTCCCGTCTTTTCTACAAACTGCCGAAACACCTCTTGGGCACCGGCTATCTGAATGCCGTGGCCGGCAAGAATAAAAGGTCTTTTGGCCGCATTGATCAATGCGGCTGCCGCGTCCACTTGCGCCATGTCGAGCTTGGGCTTGGGAGTGTAGCTGCGCACGCGTGGATGCCGCATGTAGTGCCATTGGAGGTTTTGCAGTTGCGCATCTTTGGTGATGTCGATTACTACAGGGCCAGGCCGACCGCTGTTGGCAATGTGAAATGCTTTGGCAAATACTTCAGGGATCTCCTCTGCCCGTGTAATTTGGTAGTTCCACTTGGTCACTGGCATTGTGCAGCCCACTACGTCGGTCTCCTGAAAGGCATCGCTTCCCAGCAAGTGGCTAAATACTTGTCCTGTAATACACACCAATGGCGTGGAGTCAAGCATGGCATCGGCCAGCCCAGTCATTAGGTTCATAGCGCCAGGGCCGGAAGTGACCATACATACGCCTGTTTTGCGTGTCACGCGCGCATAGCCCTCAGCAGCATGGATCGCGCCTTGCTCATGGCGAGGCAAGATGTGGCGGATGCGATCTTGATAGCGATAGAGGCTGTCGTATACGGGCATGATGGCACCACCCGGATAGCCAAAGATGATGTCTACTCCTTCTTCGAGTAGGCACCGCAATACAGCTTCTGCACCTGAAATAGTCGGTTGTGGTATGGTCGTCGTGTGCGTACTATTAGCTATTGGCGTAGGCATGTGTTTCATGACACTAAAGGGTTTATTTGATCGCAGTGGAAGCAGGAGCTTGGTTGGGCTCAGCCAATTCGTCCGTGACGCACCCTTCACTGGCTGAGCTCACCGTGAAGGCATACTTGCGCAGATAGCCGCGTGCGACAGGCAGCGGCCTAGGTTGCCATTGAGTGCTACGAGCGGCGAGTTCAGCTTCAGAGAGCTGCACTTCCAGACGATTGTGAATGGCGTCGATAGTGATGATATCGCCATCTTCTATCAAAGCAATGGGCCCACCGACTTGCGCCTCAGGAGTGATGTGCCCCACGACAAAGCCATGCGTGCCACCAGAAAACCGGCCATCAGTGATGAGTGCTACTTTGTCGCCTAGCCCTTCACCCATGATTGCAGAAGTTGGTTTGAGCATTTCCGGCATGCCAGGGCCGCCTTTGGGCCCGCAGTAGCGGATTACGATGACTTCGCCAGCTTGTATTTCTTTGCGCTTGATGGCTTCATTGGCGGCATCTTCGCCGTCGAACACTCGTGCAGGGCCGGTGAATAGTTCGCCTTCCTTGCCCGTGATTTTGGCTACAGCCCCTTGTGGAGCGAGATTGCCGTAGAGGATTTGAATATGTCCTGTAGGCTTAATGGGTTGCTCAAGGGGGCGAATGATCTGTTGCCCTTGCTTGAGATCGGGAGCTTGCGCCAAATTCTCAGCTAGCGTGTGGCCAGTGACTGTGAGGCAATCGCCGTGTAACATGCCTTCTGCCAGTAGCATCTTCATTACAGCGGGCACTCCGCCTACTTCGTATAAATCTTGCATGACGTATTGGCCACTGGGCTTGAGATCGGCTAAAAAGGGCGTTCGGTTGCTGATGCGTTGAAAGTCATCGAGGCTAAGCGGCACTTGTGCGGCTTTGGCCATGGCAATGAGGTGCAATACGGCATTGGTCGAGCCTCCTAACACGGTGACCAGTGTAATGGCATTTTCGAATGCTTCGCGTGTGAGGATATCGCGGGGTTTGATGTCGCGTTCGAGCAGGAGGCGAATGGCTGGGCCAACCTGCTCTAGCTCTTGTTGCTTTTCAGGGAACGTTGCCGGAATAGAAGAGTTGCCTGGCAAGGCCAACCCGAGTGCCTCAATAGCGGAAGCCATCGTGTTGGCCGTATACATGCCACCACAAGCGCCAGGGCCAGGGCAAGCGTGTTTGACAATTTGCCGGAAAGTCATCTCATCGATCTTGCCGACAATGCGTTGCCCCAGTGCTTCGAAAGCCGACACGATGTCGAGCTTTTTTCCAGCCCAGCAACCTGGACTGATCGTACCACCATATACGACTAAACCCGGGCGATTGAGACGTGCCAAGGCCATTACTGCACCAGGCATGTTTTTGTCGCAGCCTACCACCGTCACTAAGCCATCGTACCACTGAGCACCCACTACCGATTCGATGCTGTCGGCGATGAGGTCGCGTGAAGGCAGCGAATAGCGCATACCACTAGTGCCCATGGAGATGCCGTCGCTCACCCCAATGGTGTGGAAAATCAACCCTACCAAATCGGCATCGCGCACACTGTGCTTGATGCGTTCGGCCAAGCTGTTGAGGTGCATATTGCATGTGTTGCCTTCCCACCCCGTGCTTGCGATGCCGACTTGTGCTTTTTGCATGTCTTCATCGCTGAGCCCGATGCCATAAAGCATGGCTTGAGCTGCAGGCTGGCTGTCGTCTTGAGTGATCCGGCGGCTGTATTTGTTGAGTTTGGGCATGGCTCACTTTGCTTTGTAGTAGCAAAGGTAGAGCCGCTATCTACCCATTACGGCCCGAAATGCAAGGAAAGGCACCGATGCCCAGTGAGGGTTTGTGCTTTTTATGCTGCTAAAAATCAACTTGTTGTGCTGCAATTGTTTACAAGTACTATGCTTGCCTATTCCGAGCGAGTTCAGAAAAATTCACTACCAGGGATGGGTGGGCGAGGGAGCTGAATGGGCCGAGCAGTGGGTGCAATAGGTGTTTGAGGTGGAAAACCCTCTCCAGCCAAGAATTGCTGGATCAGCGATTGGAGCTGATCAAGTTCAATTAAAAAGGCGTCATGCCCATAGAGAGAGTAAAGGGTAGCGTGATGCCCATTGGGTATGTGTTGGGCAATGAGCTGCTGCTCTTCAGGTGGAAACAGAATATCGCTATCGACACTGATGGTCAAGGTGCGCGCTTGGATATTGGCCAAAGCACGAGCTACGCCTCCACGACCACGACCAATGTTGTGACTATCCATGGCCTTGCTTAGTGTCAAGTAGCTGTACACGTCAAATCGGCGCACCAATTTTTCGCCCTGATAGCGTTGGTAGGAACTGGCTCGATAGTCGTACAGCTTTTCTTGTTCTTCGTCTTGGGTGGTCCGATAGGTGTGATAATTTCGATAAGAAAGCATCGCGATGGCGCGAGCTGCCTTGAGACCATAGCGTCCAGCTTCTGTGGGATCGTCGTAGCGAGCCAACTCTGCCTCAATGGCCATGCGCTGCGCCTCATTGAATGCAATTCCCCATGCTGAGTGGCGCGCATTGGTCGCTATGGGCACGATCATGGTGAAGCGCTCAGGCTCAGTAGCAGCCCATTCGAGTAGTTGTTGGCCACCCATCGATCCTCCAATACCCAACCAAATGCGATCGACATCTAAAGCCTGGGCCAAGATCCGATGCGCAGCGACCATATCGCGTACCGTAATGAGCGGAAAGTCAGGGCCCCACTTCTTGCCCGTATGAGGATGGAGACTGGCAGGTCCCGTAGTACCATAACAAGAACCCAACATGTTGGCACAGATAATGTAGTACTGCTTGGGATCAAGCAATTTTCCTGAGCCTACCAAGCCTGACCACCACTGGTCAGCTCGGGCATCACCCGTAAGGGCATGAAAAATCCATACGACGTTGTCACGTTCAGGCGTAGGTCTGCCCCAAGTGTGGTAAGCAATGTCGAGTGCGGGCAAGACAGCGCCGCTTTCCAGCTCAAAGGGCTGGTCGTAGTGCAATACTGGCATCGATCATGTTGATTTTATATTTCCACAATCTGGCGGGAATTGGCACCGCTGACACGCCGTTGGCGTCCGGTTGCCAGGGGTTCGTCGAGCCCGGTCTCTCCCCCCTTCTCTATAAAATCAACCATTCAGCAGCGCTGGATGAATTGATGAGTGCAAAGATAAGGCCTTTTTGTCAGTGCGTGTGATTGCAAGAGCCACATGTGGCATCAAGCATGTGGACATTGAATAGTGTATTTGCATCCTTGTTGGACAAGCTGCGTATTGAAAAAATGCGTGTATGCCCAGTAATTGAGTAACGTATGCATTTATTGTTGATTTGTTCTTGTAACTTTTATATTGTGTTTTGTTGTTTTTGTAGGTCACGGTGTTGAAAAATATAGATAGTCAATGGATTGGATTTTGACTCCTGTGAACATGGCCATTTTTGGCGTAATGGCTGTAGTATTGTTGATTCACCTGCTACTTATTTCTGGCGTAATAGGTGGAGCATTTCAGCAGAAGGCCAATTGGATTCAGCAACTTAACAGTGTGTATACAGTGCTGGGTGTGTTGGGTACCTTTTTGGGCATTTTTATCGGCCTGCAAGACTTCAATGTAGACGACATTACCAATAGCATTCCGCGCTTGTTGGAAGGGATGAAAACGGCATTTGCCACCTCGATTGCGGGCATCTCGCTGTCGCTGGTCATGAGCCTGGTGGCACGTGGATGGCACAACTTCGGCGAAGCACGTCTCCCTTCACCTATGGAGATACAAAATGAGAAGCTCGACAGCATTCTTGGAGCGATGCAAGCGCAAAAATCTGCTTTACAAGAGGCAATGACACAGGTCGTGACACAATCCAAAACCATGGTAGACCTTCAAAAAGAGCAAAATTATGATGTGACAGCCATTCGCAAAAAGCTATACCAGGAGGAAAACAAAGATGTTGCCACGCTGCGCGATGCTATTGGCCGTGTGTTGGAGGCGCTGAATGCCAGCCACAAGCTATTGGAGGAGGTACGCAAGTCTACTTCCGAAACCACCGTGCAGGCCACAAGGAGCAATCAATTGCTCGATGAGTTGGAAAGCATCGGATGCCAAGCTTGCCGCTATTGACGATAAAATCGAAGGCCAACGCGTACTGACTCAAGAGACCAATACGGAGTTGCGGGCACTGAAAGAAGGCCAGCTCCAGCATGCGGAAGCTTTAGCTGAGCACGTGGCGCACATCATTGAGACAATGGGAGCAAACAGTAGATTGCTCGAGGAAAAATTTGACGAGTTCAGCGATCTGCTGCAAAAGAGCAATACAGAAGCTTTGGTACAAGTGATGGAAGAGGCCACGCGCTCGTTCAATGAGCAGATGCGCGAGCTGATCGATCGCTTGGTCAAGGAAAACTTCGAGGCGCTCAATCAAAGTGTTGAACGCCTCAACACCTGGCAGCAGGAAAACAAGGAGATGATTGCCCAATTGACCGAGCAATTCAGATCGGTAGTAGAAGGTTTCCAAATTGCCGAAGAAGAAATCCAAAAAGTGGTCAGTTATACCCAAGAACTGGTGGGCGAAGGCGGCAAATTAGCAGCAATCTTGGAGGAGCTCCGTACTGTATTAGTGGAAGAAAACAAATTGGTTGACGTAAGTAATAAGCTACAAGATGTGGCACAGTTGGCTTATGAGAATACGGAGAATTTGAAAGTAACGTCTAGGAATTTACAACAGTGGGTTGCTGGGCATCAACAACTGCAAGATGCAACCTATTCGCTTATTGCCAAGCTAGAAGAGATTAATAAAATTAAAGATATAACTCATAGTTTTTGGCAAGAAATTAAAAGCAATCTTGAAGAAGCTGCTGGCCTAGTGAAAAAAGCCTCTCAAAGGCTTAGTGGGGATCTGCAAAATATTGATAGTGCGTTCTATAACAGAATCAATAACTCTTTTCAACAACTCGACGAATTAATCCAAAGCTGGATGAGGCACCACACTAATGGGCGATAAATAGGGTAGTTGCAAAACTAGACAATAGATGAAGGATACAAAACAGGTAAAAGAGGAAGGAAACCCTTGGGTGTCCTTTTCGGATATCATGACGGGCCTGATGGTGATTTTTATGTTTATTGCCATCACCTATATCGTGGAGATTCAGCGCAAGCAGGCAGAGCGCGATGAGATTTTGAAAGAATTTATGCAGACGCGCGAGGAACTGTACATGGAGCTGGATTCCACTTTTTACGATAAGTTTGAAGAATGGGGGGTGATCTTTGATCGCGATTTGTCGATCAAGTTTATCAATCCAGAGGTGCTTTTTCGCTCTGGCAAGACGCGTATCCGCACGCGCTTTCGCAAAATCTTGGATGAGTTTTTGCCAGCCTATTTTAATATTCTCCTCAAACCCCAGTATCGCGATAAGATCGTGGAAGTGCGCATCGAAGGACATACCGACACGGTGCCAGCTTATGAGTACGATAGAGATCCCTACGTGGGCAATGTGCTGCTCTCCCAAATGCGCGCCACTGCCGTATTGCGCTACTTCCGAGAGATGGAGTATTTTAAGAACCTATCGCCCGAAGATAGGCGTACAGTGCAGTTTTGGCTTACTGCCAATGGCTTGTCGTATGGCCGTACCATAGATGCCAATAAAAACCTCACTTACTATTCCGGCCTGCCAGCTGACAATCGCTTGTCGCGTAGAGTGGAGTTTAAACTGGTACCTTCTAGCGAAAGCTTAGTTGAAAAGGTGTTTACAATGATTAATAAATGAAAAACCCTATCATGGCTAATCAGTCACTGTATTCCTTTGAAAGATTGAGAAGCTATATAGAAAGGATTGGAGTACGCCTCGATGGAAATAGCAATTTTGAGTTCAAGTGGATAGACTTTAACAAGGTAATAGAGGAAGATATAGTTTCTTTCGATGAAGATAAGGGATCTATTGAACTACATATTCAGGGGACTAATGTGCCAGGATTTGTTTATATAAAAGAGTATTACATTAGTAGATATAATGCTTTTCCTAAGTTTCACATTACTGTTTGTGAAACCATACAGGAATTTATGAATGAGGGACGATTTCGTAGGCGATATTTATGGGCCAGTGAGCCCAAGGTGCCTGTTGTCAATGCAGATACGGGCGAAGAATATGAGGGGTAAAGCTGGATCTTTGCATGAATTGTATGGCTAGAATGCGCCGCAATAATCTGCCTAAAACCACTGAAGATTTTTATCATCAGTTTAAGGATGCTATAGAGAGGGCTAGAAAACAACTCAAAAATGCCCATGAATATCACGCAAGTTTTCCTGTGATGAGTAGGCGTTTTCGTGAAGTAAAAGGAAAATGCGAGTCGTGTGGCTTGAAAATTAAAGACGATTTACATCACTTTCACACTCATCACAGGAATGGAGACAAATCAGACAATCGACCTGAAAACTTACAATGCTTGTGTATCCTTTGTCATTACGGGGTAGATGCGCATCACAAAAGAAAATTTGAAAAAGATGTGCGCAGCGTAGAGCAACTAAAAACATTTCTCTTTCAAAGGAAGGAAGATCTACTCAAGATAGGCAACAAGTATCTAAAAGATAGATTTATCTCCGAGATCCTCAGATCTTTATGAAATAAAAATATTATCCAAATAATTCTTTTTCTATCCAAGCACACCAGATGTGGCCAATGGTGATGTGGGCTTCTTGGATGCGCGGTGTATCGTGGTGGGGCACCAAGATGCAATGATGGCAGAGGTGGCGCATGGCTCCGCCTTGTTGGCCTGTAAGGCCTATGGTGTACATGTCTTGTTGTCGTGCTTTTTCGATGGCCTTTATCACGTTGGGCGAGTTGCCCGAGGTGCTGATGCCGACTAGCACGTCGCCGGGGCGACCCATGGCTGCTATAGCACGGGCAAAGGCTTCGTCGTATCCGTAATCGTTGGCTACAGCAGTGAGAAAAGAGGTGTTGACGTGTAGGGCTTCGGCAAATAGGGGGGGGCGGTCTTTGTAGAAGCGTCCGGAGAGCTCAGCAGCGATGTGCTGGGCATCGGCGGCGCTGCCGCCATTACCGCAAAAGAGTACTTTACCCTTTTGCCGAAAGGCAGCACACATCATTTGAGCTGCATGCTCGATCTGGGTACAAAGCATTTCGTCGTGCAGTATGCGCTGTTTGGTTTGTATGCTCTGTTGGAGGGCGTCAAATATGAATTGTCTCATGTGTTTATGCCAGTTTGATGATAAGTAATAGCACCAAGAGCAATAGGCCAATTTCGAGCAGGTTGCTCCATAGCTGGTTGCCGATGCGCACCTTGATGAGGGCCATAAGGGAAAAGAGCAAGCCCAAGGCAGAAAAAAAACTCCACATTGTACCTACCCATTTAGCTGCATCAGATTGTGCTATATACAAGACCTGTAGGCTTGGGAACAGCAAAATGGCAGCCAAGAAAAGCGTAATGCCGATAGTGGTGGCAGCTGTAGCAGCCAGCCATAGTGTCCACCACGGGAGTTTGGGCTGTTTATAATGGATGGCACGCACCAATATGCCTGTCATCAGCCAGGTAGCCAGCAGCATTATGGCTACCTGGAGATTGGCAGCATGCTGCGGAACCATTTTTACCAGCCATTCGTCGAGCCAAATGACTGCGCCAAATACTGCGGCCAAGGCAAAGCCGCCTACAAGTGCGAGGCGAAGGGCCGTGTGGCGATTGGGGCGCCTTTTTCGCTTTGGGCTCATGGCTCACTGCAGTTTTCAGGTCGAATCGTACAGCTCAATGCTAGCAGTGTGTGGACCAAGTGCGACCAAGTGTAGCGTGCCGCGATTTGGCGAACGCCATGCTCCAGTCGGTGGACCAAATCCGGATCGGAAAAATAGCGATCGATGGCTTGGGCGATGGCCTGTGCATCGGGCGCTACTACTAATCCTGCTTGCTCGTGAGGTACCATTTCGGGTAACCCGCCCACTCGGGTCACCACCATGGGCTTGGCAAAGTGAAAGGCGATTTGCGTGATGCCACTCTGGGTGGCCGACTTGTAGGGCTGCACCACCAGATCAGCGGCACAAAAGTAGTATTTCACTTCTTCAGTGGGGATATAGTGCGTGTGCCACACAATGCGATTGGCCACACCGAGGGCGCGAGCCAATGCTCGATATTCCTCCAAATTGGTATAGCTCTCACCAGCTACCAGGAGTTTGAGTTTGGGGTGCTTGCGCAAAACGGGCGAGGCTAAGGCGTAGATGGCTAGGTCGAGCCCTTTATAGGGCCGGATAAAACCAAAAAAGAGCAACCACTGCGCATCGGTGGGTAAGTGGAGCTGTTGTAGGGCTTGCCCACGAGGTATAGCCGCGCCGTAGTGGTCGTACACGGGATGGGGGGCTTGCCGAATGGGTTTGTCAAAGTGTAGGCTGGCCAGATCGGCAGCTACCGCATCCGACATGACTAAAGCGCCATCAATGCTGTGCAAAAACCAACGCGTCAGCACTTGGTCGCCGAGGCGCCGCTCGTGGGGTAGGGCGTTGTCGATGAGTGCCAAGCGCACTGGCCCTTTACCTACAAGTCGCAAAATACTGCCCAAAGAAGGCGCTATAAAGGGCAACCAATAGCGAGCTAATACGATTTGTGGTTGCCAGTTGCGAATGTGGCGTGCCGACTGTGGCCAGTTGAGTGGGTTGACTGAGTGAATGAGTGGCTGGATGCGTAGTTGAGCCGGTGGTGGGTCGTCAGTGTATTGCGTTTTGCCAGGGAACAAGCATTCGGGATACTGTAGTTTGAAGGAGTACAGCATCACCTCGTGGCCCATCAGTTGTAGTTGTTGAGCCAAGCGTTCGCTCGAAGCAGCGATGCCGCCACGCAAGGGATGTGCTGGACTGAGCAGAGCAATGCGCATCAGGATTCCGATTCGATGGTCTCACTAATGAGGTAGTGGTTGCGGTTGGTGGCACTGCGGCTTACCAACTCGGCCAAAAAACCCGTAACAAAAAGCTGTGTGCCGATGATCAAGGTGAGTATACCGAAGAAAAACAGCGGGCGTTCGGCGATGCCATAGGCTTCGTACACCAACTTGGCTATGCTCAAATAAGTGAGTATGACAAAGCCCATAAGAAAAAACAAGATGCCCAGCGTGCCAAAGAAATGCATGGGACGCTTGCCAAATTTGCCCACAAAAGTGATGGTGAGTAAATCCAAAAAGCCATTGATGAAGCGTTCAAGGCCAAACTTGGTTGTGCCGTATTTGCGCGGCCGATGAGCCACTACTTTTTCACCAATGTTTTTAAAGCCAGCCCATTTGGCCAATAGTGGAATATAGCGGTGCATCTCGCCATATACCTCTATGCTTTTCACTACATCGCGTTTATAGGCCTTCAAACCGCAGTTGAAATCGTGTAGTGGAATGTGGCTGATGGCACGCGTCACTGCATTGAAGAAGCGCGAAGGAATGGTCTTCGATAGCGGATCGTGACGTACTTTTTTCCAACCCGAAACCAAGTCGTATCCTTCTTCTTCAATCATGTGATATAGCTCTGGTATTTCGTCTGGGCTATCCTGCAAGTCGGCATCCATGGTGATCACGACTCGGCCGCGAGCGATGCGGAACCCTTCGTTCAGGGCCGCCGATTTGCCGTAGTTGCGCCGAAAACGGATGGCGCGAATATGAGGCCTACTGCTGGCCAGTCGCCGAATTACGTGCCATGAGCCGTCGTTAGAGCCATCGTCTACGAGAATGAGCTCGTATCGAAAGCCATGTTGACGCATTACTTGTTCGATCCACTCGATTAATTCCGGCAACGATTCCTCTTCGTTGTATAGCGGTATGACCACCGATATGTCCAAGCTGTTGTCTGTCATAAGTAAAATGATCAGTCAGAAAAGCAACGCCTTAGGCCATGCATTATGGGCAAATATTTATTCTTCTTTAAGGCCCCATGCCAACAGGGCGCTCAATATAGCACCACCTAAAAAGCTTTGTAGGAGCGTCCACACAAAAGTGCCCAAACGAGGTGCCAAGTCTTCCATCTGTCCTTGCCACCCCCCTTGTCGTAAAGCTTCATATTGCAACTCAACTAGTTGAGAATCGTACTGTAGCAGTAAATACCAAAAGGTGTAAAACACGACATTCGCTACGACAAATACCGGAAAGGTGAACTGCATCAGCTGCCTAAAGCTGGGCGCCGTGGAAGCACTTTGGCGGCCACGACGGCCCGCTATCCACATACACGATATGTAAATGATCAGTGAGCCCCACCACACAGCTGGATGTAACATGCCCTGGGGAGCGAGCAAGTAAAAAAGCAGGAACAACGCAATAGTACTTGTTCCTGCTACAAGGCCGTATTTGACAAAAAGCTTATGCCACATATAGTGTCATTGCGTTTCTATCTGGTCTTTTTTGGCGATACCTGCCAAAATAAGCGAGACAACAAAGCTGAGCGCAAAAGTACTCACGCCAGCAATGATTGCCATAGCTGTAGGCGATGTAAAGATGTCCATCATTTTTGCTTGCTGTTCGATTTGGCTGTCACTTAGTCCCTGCTGTTCCATTTTGATAATGGCCATTTCTCTGACTTGATTGACTGTCTCAGGGGCAATGGCGATGAAAAAGAGCAGGCTCCACACAATAGTGATCACTGCCAGAATGAGTGATACAAAAGACCCCACAGCGAGCCCTCGCCCGTAGCTCATGTGGCCATTGAGCTCTTGATCTCGGTAGGTTTTCATAGCGGTAAAAACGGCCCATCCGATTACGGCGATCGTGATCAAATTGTTGATCCATTTGACAGCCCCTTCTTGCTTGAGTGGATCAGATAGACCTAAAAGGTAGCTGATAAGCCCAATGATGACCAAGATGGCACCACCAATCAGCCCGTAGTGAAGGGCTATTGGTTTGTAGGAAGCTGCTAAACGCGTGGTTTCATTCATTTTGTACAGATTTTGGTAAGCAATAGTATTTGTATAGCTCGAGTAGAGCTAATGCTTAAGGTATTGCATTTGTATTGCAGCAGCTAACCATGATAGACATACATCTACAGTACATCGATGAGTGACGCTCAATCGAGCCACATCCATGCATTCCCTCGCACAATTCCCCGAATATGCCCCGTGAGCTGTTGTGCAAACCATGGGCTGTGCAGGCTTTTCGAGCGGTTGGTAGAGTGGTCTAAAGTCCAAGGCGTGTGCGGAGTGTAGCAGACGAGATTGGCAGTTTCGCTTTCCTCAATGGTGGCGGGTGGCAGCCCTAGAATTTCTCTAGGGCGGTGTGCCAATAGTTCGGGAATCATCTCTATGGAAAACCCCGCTTGGCGAAGTGCTTGCCACACAGTTTGAATAGTGCTGGCGCCAAAGTCGGCAAATGCAAATTCCATTTCCTTGTGCTCTGCTGCTACAGGTAAATGATTGCTCACGACACAATCTATGGTGCCGTCGCGTAATGCCTGACGCAGGGCGGCTCGGTCTGTCGCACTGCGCAAAGGAGGTAGTACCTTAAAGCGGGTGTCGAATGTGCGCACATCTTCTTCGGTATACAACAAGTTCATAATGGGGACACTGGCCCATATGCGGAGGCCTTCTGCTTTAGCCCGACGAATCCATTCGATACTTGCTGCCGAAGAAACTCCGTATACCAGCAAACGCGAACTCGTATAGCGCAATAGGTGTATGTCGCGCTGTAACATGAGCACTTCACTAAGGGTCGGAATGCCCTTTAGCCCCAACAGCGTGCTCACCTCTCCTTCGTGTATTTGTCCCTCTGGTACCATGCTGGGGTCGAAAGGCCTGTTAACAATCAGACCATCAAAAGGCAGCACGTATTGCATAGCCCGCAGCATGACACCTGCATGCTGTACGGGGTGAAGCCCATCCGAAAAGGCAATAGCGCCAGCGTGGCGCATGTCGTGCATCTCGGTGATCTCTTTCCCTTGACAGCCTCGGGTTAATGCCCCGATAGGGTGAAGGCGTACGGGTAAGTGTTGTTGCTGATGCACGTATCGCACTTCTGCCTTGCTGTCCACTACAGGGCAAGTATTGGGCCATATAGCTATATCTGTATAACCGCCTCGCGCAGCTGCTTGGGCAAGACTGTGGAAGTCTTCGCGATGCTCGTATCCGGGATCACCGACCCAGGCTCCTATGTCGCACCATCCAGGAGATACGTGCATCTGGGGCACTTCGATGACTTCAGCAGCAGCTATATCGAGTTTAGGCGCTATCGCTGCAATCTGACCCCCATCTAACAAGAGATCTAAAATGTGGCCATGATGAGAAGATGATGGATCGGTAATGTGTACTTGCCGAAGAAGTCGGAGCATGAATGCCGAGTTTGCGGCAAAAATACGTGCAATGAACTTTTCCGTAGGCTAGGAGCATGGATAGATGTTTTAATGACATTATGTCACGAAGTGTAGGTAAAGATGCGACATATTGTCTTGCACTTGTGCCCTTTTGGGCAAAAAAATGCGGCTAATCCACTTTGGAACGCGGATTGAATCATGCGTTGGTGAATGGTTGAACCAAAAAACTGAAAGCTATGAAACTGATGATTTTCCCCCGCAAGCAAGAACAAAAAGAAACAACACAACACAACCCCTTGACTGTATTTGACCGTATGATGAGTGAGATGATGTCCAACTTCTTATCGGGTAGTAGTGCCACAGTGGCTGCTGTCAATATTGTGGAGGCACCCGATCACTACCGCATCGAAATGGCAGCACCGGGCCTTGAAAAAAATGATTTTGAACTCAAAGTGGATCAAGGGGTACTGACCATTTCTGTGAACAAGGAATGGAAATTGGAAGAGGGGCACGAGTTCCGTCGCCGAGAGTTTGCCTACTACAACTTCGAGCGCAGTTTCAGCTTGCCCGACACAGTGAACGTCGATAAAATCAAAGCTACCTACAAGAATGGCATCCTGACGGTAGCACTGCCCAAAAAAGAGGAAGCCAAGGAGCAAGCGCCTAAAAAGATCGAAATCAAGTAAGTGGCAGATTAAAGAATGTCATATTTGTGTAAGGATCGTCTTTTTGAGGTCAGTAAGTTCAATGTGAGTTGTAAGCCTTGTGTTTTTTAAAACTTTAAAAAATAAATAGATATGGCAATTATTAGATATAACCCTTTTTCAGTAAGTGAGACTTTTGATCAATTGTTAGACTCTTTTTTTGAAAAAAATCTTTCTAACTTTGTGGGCAGCGATCAATTTGTAAGTCAGCCTTCGGTCAATATTGTGGAAGGGCCCGACAAATTCCGCATTGAAATGGCGGCGCCGGGCTACGACAAAAACGACTTTCACATTGAATTGGACAACGATGTGCTGACGATCTCTGTCCAAAAGCAGGAAGAGCAAGTGGATGAAAACGAGAATTTTGTACGGCGGGAGTTTAACTATACTTCTTTCCAACGCAGCTTCCAGTTGCCAGAAACGGTGAACGCAGACCAGATCAGTGCAAATTATGAGAATGGCGTATTGGTCATTGAGCTGCCCAAGAAAGAAGAAGCTAAAGAAAAGCCCGCACGCAAGATTGATGTGAAATAAGAGTTTAGGTTAGTTAATAGGGTTTTAGGTGTTTATTCAGGGGGTCAGGGCCTTGTGCTCTGACCTCTTTTTTTGCGTTGTGGTGCATGCAATGGACTTTTCACCAGTAGATCCTAACTTGCCTTGGATTTCACCAAACGATTTATTGATGTACGTATTGGTAAGTGGTGCCAGCCGTGGTGTGGGTCGCGATACGGCTTTGTATTTAGCCCAGCAGGGCCATGAAATATGGGCATTGTCGCGTAGTGCAGAAAAGCTCACTTCATTAGCTCAGTCGGCAAAAGACCAGCCAGGACGCATTCACGTGGTGGTTTCAGATTTGGCCCAAGCCGAGGCAATCGATCAGTCGATTGCCCAAATATTACCCCACATGCCCCATTTGGATGTGTTGATCAACAATGCGGGTTTGCTCATTCACCAGCCTTTCGAGCAGTTGACTGATGAGGCGTGGTTGGCGATGTGGCAAGTCAATGTAATGGGGGCGGTGCGTTTGATCCGGGCGTTGTTGCCCAAGTTGCAGCAGGCACCTCGGGCTCATGTAGTGCAGATAGGTAGTATGGGTGGCTTTCAGGGAAGTGCCAAGTTCCCAGGTTTGTCGGCTTACAGTGCCAGCAAGGCGGCATTGGCCAGTTTGAGTGAATGCTTGGCCGAGGAGTTCAAAGAGCAGGGCATTGCATTCAACACACTTGCGCTCGGAGCGGTGCAGACCGAGATGCTGGCTCAAGCTTTTCCGGGTTACCAAGCGCCAGTGCGCAGCGAAGAAATGGGTGCTTTTGTAGGGTGGTTCGCCCTGCATGGCCATCGGTATTTCAATGGCAAGGTATTGCCTGTGTCGGTATCTACGCCTTGAGCGTAGTACTCATTCGCAGAATGTATGTCTTTTTGTTGGCTAAAAAGTGATTGCCATGAATCGAGCTGCCAAGGACTTTCCTTTCGTGCCGTATCAGGGGCAGAGTTTTTCAGAAGTAGAAAGCTTGGCCCGTGCCCGCCAGTTTTACGAATACATGAACCGTCGGTGCAGCGTGCGCGAGTTTTCAGACCGCCCCATACCTCGCCAGCTCATTATGCACCTGGTGATGACGGCGGCTACAGCGCCATCGGGTGCGCACAAACAACCATGGACTTTTTGCGTGGTTGGCGATCCACAGCTCAAACGGCAAATTCGGGAAGCAGCGGAAAAAGAAGAATTTGAGAACTACCATGGCCGCATGAGCGAAGATTGGCTGCGCGACTTAGCACCACTGGGTACGGACTGGCACAAGCCCTTCTTAGAGATAGCACCTTACTTGATTGTGGTCTTCAAAAAGGTATATGACGTAATAGACGGGCAAAAGCGGAAAAACTATTACGTCAACGAGTCGGTAGGGCTGGCCACCGGATTTTTGTTGGCGGCCATCCACCATGCAGGGCTGGTCGCTTTGACCCATACGCCCAGCCCGATGAATTTTCTGCAAAAGATCTTAAATCGCCCAGAAAACGAGCGTCCGTTTTTGCTCATTCCTGTGGGTTATCCTGCAGCAGGTGCTACCGTACCGGATCTACAGCGAAAGCGTGCTGAAGAGGTCATTGTTTGGTATGAGGGAGAAAAAGAGGGGTAACCATGTGCGCATTCCACCTTTTCTTCAGATGGCTTAGTGTCGGCCCCAGAGCTCTACGATGGCTTTTCCGCGTGCCAAGCCGCGTGTGTCGTACCAAAATACGACCTTTTTGATCACTCTTTTCTTGCCTGGTAGGCCGATTACACGCGTTTCACTTCCCGCAGCAATGCGTTTGCGGATGTGTACTTCCATGTGTTGGCCGTTGCCGAAGTACACGACTACGCGATGCAGGTTGATAGAGGCTTTGCGCACGACGAGTTTTAGAGCACTGAAGCGCCCATCACGGGCCGTAACTAAGATTTCGTCTCGGTCTAAGCTATAATTGACGCGGCGTTGTCCGAGCTTTTCCCAACGGTGTAAAGGGGCTATTGCAGTGCCCGGAGCGTCGCTAGGGTAGGGTGCAGCTGCTGTGCACAAGAAAAAGCCCAACAAGGCTGCTAATCCGAGAAGTGGAACTTGCAAACGTGTCATCCAGGTTTTCATATTGCGTGTGTTTAAGGTTGGAGAACAGCAATAGAAGACACTCGTAGGAGTGCGTGGCACTTCAATGCGTTTAAACAGCCCTTACATGCTTAACAAAACTTTAAGTTTGTACACTGCATAGCCTGATAGCTGTTGCCAATGACAAAAAGGGGTACTCGCTTTTTGGAATAAACTCTTGAGCGACAAATCCCTTAAAGCCCGTATCGGCAATGGCACGCATAATGGCGGGATAGTTGAGTTCTTGCGTGTGGTCGATCTCGTGGCGGCCGGGCACGCCTGCTGTGTGGTAGTGGGCGATGTAGTCTTTAAACTGAGTGATGGTGGCGATGATGTCGCCTTCCATGATTTGCATGTGATAGATGTCGTATAATAACTTGAATTGCGGAGAGCCAATTTTGTCTACCAAAGCCACCCCCCAAGACGTATGATCACACTGATAGTCGGGATGATCTACTTTGCTGTTGAGCAGTTCCATGATGATGCGCACGCCCCGTCGCTCGGCCTGTTTGACCAACGGGTCCAGTCCTTGCGCGCAGTATTCCAACCCTTCGGCGTCGTTTATTCCATTTCTATTGCCTGAAAAGACGATTACTTGACCAATGCCTGCATCGGCAGCTTGATCGATGAGCTGGCGGTAGGTAACCTGAAGCTGAGCGTGGTATTGGGGGTTGTTGAATCCTTTGGTCAAGCTGACATTGCGGTGGGTGGCTACCGCACAGGTGAGTCCATGCTTGCGCAAAATGGGCCATTCGTCGGGTGTGGTGAGCTCGATACTTTCGATACCTAATGGCTTGACGTGTAGGCAGAGCTCCTCGAGCGGCACCGAGTGGAAAGTCCAACGACAGAGCGAATGGCGAATACGCCCTGAGGTAGAGGCCAGCGGCAGGGGAGCATTTGCCGAAAGGCGAACTAATGGGGCTGCTGTTATGCCGAGCAGACTGGCGCTTATGTGCTTGAGCCAGCGGCGGCGGTTGGTGTGGCGATTCATGAGTAAAAAGATTGCGCGTAGGTGAATAGAAGGGAGTTCGTAAGTACTTGAGCTGTGCACAAAATAGCTATTTTGGCACCGTCTTGCCGTGCCAAAATGATCGCTTATGAAAACCATTAAAGGTCCTGCAATTTTTTTGGCGCAGTTTATGGGAGGTGTGCCACCTTTCGACACGCTGGACCACATCTGTGCCTGGGCAGCTTCGCTGGGATATGTGGGAGTGCAAATCCCCACTTGGGATGCGCGCCTTATCGATTTGGAACTGGCTGCTCAGAGCAAGGACTACTGTGCTGAACTCAAGGAACGCGTGGCTGCGCATGGTCTCCAGATCACTGAGTTGAGCACCCATCTGCAAGGACAACTCGTAGCCGTGCATCCGGCCTATGATGCATTGTTCGATGCCTTTGCGCCTGAGCAGGTACGAGGCAATGGTCGAGCGCGTGCGCAGTGGGCTACTCAACAACTGTTGTGGGCGGCAAAAGCCAGCCGCCATTTGGGGCTTGATGCACATGTCACTTTTTCAGGTGCTTTGGTATGGCCTTATTTGTATCCTTGGCCGCAGCGGCCACCCGGCTTAGTAGAGGCAGGATTTGAAGAATTGGCGCGGCGCTGGCGGCCCATCCTCAATGCTTTCGACGAGCAAGGTGTGGATGTGTGTTTTGAACTGCACCCTGGTGAGGATCTCTTTGACGGTGTGTCGTTTGAGCGTTTTGTCGATGCGGTAGAGGGGCATGCGCGGGCCTGTATCAACTACGATCCCAGTCATTTCGTGCTGCAGCAGCTCGACTATTTGGCTTTTATCGATCACTATCACGAGCGCATTAAGGCTTTTCACGTAAAAGATGCGGAGTTCAACCCCGATGGTCGGCAAGGTGTGTACGGCGGCTATGCAGGCTGGATAGCACGTGCGGGGCGCTTTCGCTCATTGGGTGATGGCCAAGTCGATTTTAAGGGTGTTTTCAGCAAGCTGACGCAATACGGCTATGGCAGTTGGGCTGTCCTGGAGTGGGAGTGCTGCATCAAGTCGGCTGAGCAGGGCGCGCGCGAAGGAGCGCCTTTTATCAAGCAACACATTATTGAAGCTACGCAAAAAGCTTTCGACGACTTTGCTGGCGCCGCTACAGACCAACAGAGTATTCGAAAACTATTGGGCTTAGATCGTTGAGGGGTGTGCAAGTGTTTGGGTCTGAATGGTGCAAAGAGCTGCCTGGGGCGAGCTGTGTTGCGGAGGTGTTGGATGTGCAATGAGCATGTTTTTTTATGACCGAACTTAATACAGGGACCAGATGGAATGGTTGGGCATGATGGAGTGGGTTGCTACTGTGTTTGGCATTGTGTGCGTGTGGTTGATGGCGCGGCAACACATTCTGGGCTGGCCCGCTGGGATTATCAGTACTGCTATTTATAGCTGGATTTTTTTTGAGTCGCGCCTGTATTCCGATGCCATACTCAACGTGATTTACGTGGGGCTCAATGTCTATGGTTGGTGGTATTGGTCGCGTGCCGATGGTACACGCACCCACCAGTTGCCTGTGACTTATTTGCGCACAGCAACCCGCATAGCCTGGGCGGTGCTCATTGTGGTGGGTACGTTGTTATGGGGCAAACTAATGGCCACTCATACAGATGCCGATTTTCCCTATTTTGACGCATTTACCACTGTAGCGAGCCTCGTGGCGCAATACCTCATGGCGCGCAAAAAGCTGGAAAACTGGCTTATATGGATTATAGTAGATGTAGCAGCTATACAAATTTACTACCTCAAAGGCCTATACGTCACTTCGTTTCTTTTTGTAGTGTACTTGTTGTTGAGCATCAAAGGATGGGTCGATTGGAAGCGAGCTATGTCGTCGTCGGTAGTTTGGGAAGAGCAGGAGGCATATGAAGCATAAGGAAGCTTGGGCCAAATACGAGCTGTGGAATGAGTTGGTAGCACCACTACCCAAGCCTTGTGCGCTGGTAGATATGGATGCACTTGATGTCAACATTTTGGAAGTGAAACAGCGGGCTCATCCCAAAAGCGTGCGTGTGGCTACCAAGTCAATACGTTGTGTGCGGCTGCTGGAGCATTTGCTGCAAGCAGAGCCTTTATTTGAAGGACTCATGGCTTTCCACCCTGAAGAAGCCGTTTGGCTCAGTCAGCGTGGCTTTGACGATATTCTGGTGGCATATCCCAGTATGCAAATTGAGGCGATAGCTGCTGTATGCCGGGAAAATGCGCAAGGCAAGCACCTGGTACTCACCATCGATAATGAGGCACATTTGGAGCAAATAGAACGCGTAGCTGCACGCATGCGCGTCACCGTGCCCGTGTGCATCGATATCGATATGTCTTCTCATTGGTTGGGCTTTCACTTTGGTGTGTGGCGTTCGCCATTGCAGCGAGCGGTAGAGGTACGCCAGCTAGCAATGCGCGTTTGCTCTTCTCGCTTTGTGTATTTGGATGGTCTATTGGCCTATGAAGCCCAGTTGGCAGGCTTGCCCGAAAATCTCCCTTCGTTAGGTTGGGCGCGTAACCTGGTGCCTTGGCTCAAGCGCTTATCTGCAAGGGCAGTGCGTCGGCGCAGGCGAGAAATAGTTAATGCGCTGAGTGATATGCATTTACGCTTTGTGAATGCGGGCGGTACGGGTTCGTTGGCATGGACTGCGCAAGAGGCATGGGTCAGTGAAGTCACGGCGGGATCGGCCTTTTTTGCACCTGCACAATTCGATTATTATCGAATACGTCCTTTTGTACCTGCTGCTTTTTTTGCTTTAGAAGTGGTGCGACAGCCCAAGCCCGACATAGTAGTATGCCAAATGGGGGGCTATGTGGCTTCAGGGCCAGCAGCACTAGAGCGCCTGCCACATCCCTATTTGCCGAAAGGCAGTATACTTTTGCCACAAGAAGGGGCAGGAGAGGTGCAAACACCCCTGCGGCTCGAGCAAGCATTGCCCCTCAAGTTGGGCGATGCCATTCTGTTTCGCCATTTTAAAGCAGGCGAGCTATGCGCCCATTTCAGCCATTTGTATCTGGTACAAGGTGGGCGCATTGTAGATCGCGTGCCTACTTATCGCGGCGAAGGACTGCCCTTTGGCTGAGATACCCGCTAGCAAGTGCCACACTGGCTTGGCCTGCGATGCAAGGGAAGCATGACACTGGCAATATGTGCGTAGCATACGGCTCGTTAACCCATTGCTGCTACTACCTCTTTCACTTCGGGAATCATTCGCTTGAGCATGCCTTCAATGCCCGACTTGAGCGTAACAGTAGAAGAAGGGCAGCCACTACATGCGCCTTGCATCGTCAAGTAGACCACGCCATCTTCGTAGCGCTCAAACTCGATATTGCCGCCATCCATTTCTACTGCGGGCTTGACATAAGTATCGATGAGTTCTTTGATCTTTTTGACAATTACCGCTTCGTCCTCGCTGTATTCCATGCCTGCACCTCGCTCGGCTTCCAGTTGAGCCATGAACTCGTCAAAGCCCTCCTTGACGATGGGGTTGCCTTCGGCCACATACGATTTGATGAACTCCTTGAGGCGCAGCATGATATCGGCCCATTCGTAATTCACCTGCTTGGTGATGCTGACGAAGTTGTTGCAGATATACACGCCTTTTACGTATGGCTGTTTAAACAGTTCGGTAGCCAACGGCGACCACTCTTGTGCCAAATCGGGATCTTGAAAGTCGGCCGTGCCGCGGTACAACATGCGGTTGGTGACGAACTTCAGTGTCTCGGGGTTAGGAGTTTGTTCGGTGTAGATAAGTACAGGACTCTTCGTTTTCGTTTCCATATTTGTGCGAGTATTTAATCAGTCTAAAAATGCATCTAATTGCAAAGGTAACATTTGCGGTGTGGCTGGGTTTAAGCAGTGTGGCCTTTTATGGCTGCCAGTCCGATGTACAACCCCGTTTGGCGCTTTACCACTGGCAAGGCCAATGGGCGCCCAATGAGGCCATGCGCACCTGGGCTGAGGGTTTGGGACCTACGTGGTGGTATGTGCGCTTTTTCGACCTTGACCTCTCAGCCGATGGGCGTGATGTGGAGCCCATCTCGCAGTTGAGTTGGACGGCTCCTTTGCCCGATACCCTTGCCGCAGTGGTATTTATCACTACGCGTGCTTTGGAGGTAGTACCGCAACACACACTCGCCACTTTGGCTAGCCGCATGTATCGCTTGTTGGATACGATGGCTCAAGCGGCTGGCGTGCAGTTGGCAGAGGTGCAACTCGATTGTGATTGGACGCCTTCGCTGCGGGCCAAGTATTTTAAGTTGCTTTCTGCCTTTCAGCAAATTCTATCTCCTCATATCGTGTTGAGTGCCACCATCCGGTTGCATCAAGTGAAATGGGCAGCGCGTACAGGTGTGCCCCCTGTCGATAAAGGCATGCTCATGGTGTACCATACGGGCGACGTACGGCGCCGTGGTGTGCGCAATGCGATATTGCAAACAGAGGTGCTCAAACAATACTTGTACGGCTTTGATACCTATCCCCTGCCGCTCGATGTAGTGTGGCCTTTGTTTAGTTGGGGCGTGTTGTGGCGCGAAGGTCGCTTTATTCGGCTCATTAGCCCGTTGTCAGCACAAGACTTGGCCGACTCGTCGCGATTTGCCTCTTCCGACAAGCTGCACTTTTCCGTGAGGCGCGCTACTTGGCTCAAAGGCTACTATTTGTATTCAGGCGATTCCATTCGCCTCGAGCGCGTTCCTTTCGATACCTTGCAGCAGGCAGCAGCTATTTTGGCAGATGCCCTTGCACGTACACCGACACGAGTGGCTTTTTACCACTTCGATACTACCGTACCTCAATTGTGGACTCATGATCAACTGTATCAGATATTGGAGACGACAGCTCGTTAAAGGTGTGCTGGCAGCTACATTGTTGATATGGCTCCCTCCCCAGTTGTTGACCAACTGTGGCCCATTCGACAATGGGTTTTCAGGCTATTCTTTCTTTGAACCCGAGGTGTGGGTGCAAGAGCGGGCTTTTTTGCCCTTTTATCTAGGTATCGACGACGCGTATAAGTACTACCAATCGGTCGAAGCGCGCAAAACGCAATACAATGTACGGGAATGGACCGAGCGAGTATGCCGAGAGGCTGAGCCCGAGGACGTGTATTTTCTCGTGTACAAAGCCCCGCTGACCGACATACAGATGTTGCAGTCGGCCACTACGAGCCGCAAGCTGCCTGTGCCCCTGCGTTTACAGGGCAATTCCTTTGCCGAGTTTTTATATGCACAGCGATGTGTCGAGACGATCGACTATTTGGCTTTCGCCAAAAAATGTGAGCCCCATGTCGTTGCCCTCAATCCCTGGTCGGTGCCTCGACGCGATACAGTCGCTATGTTGGCATTAATCGCTGAAGGGCGTAAAGCCTTCTTGAAAACTCGATCGGACTATATGCGCTTACGCTATGCCTATCAGATTGTGCGTTTGGCGCACTATGCAGGGCAATATCAACGGGTGCTCGACTTGTACGACTATCTCATGCCTAAGATTGACCCCGATAGAGCGCGTCTGCACACCAGCCTATTACCGTGGTGGATCTTGGGGCACAAGGCTGGTGCCCTACGTGCGCTGGGCCAGCGCGTACTGGCATCCTATCTCTTTGCGCGCATTTTCCTCAATTGCCCCAGCCGGAGAGAATCGGCTTATCGCAGCTTTGACATACGTACTGATGAAGAGTGGCAGCAGTGCTATGCGCTTTGCCAAGACGATCGCGAGCGCGCTACCCTCTATGCCATTCGCGGAAGCACACCTGACAGCCGAGCACTGGAGGAAATGAAACAGATCTATACGTTGTGGCCACAAGGACCTTATCTCGAAATGCTCTTGGCAAAAGAATTGCGCGAGCTGGAACGCGACCTACTAGGACTTGCCTTCAACGACCAGGCTGAGCAGAACAAGCGCCGTTATGACATTCCGCGAGATCAGGCTGGCGCATATGCCATCGAGTTAGAGCAATTCGTCCGGCAGGTACTCAAAGACGGGTACGTGCCTCATCTATCTTTTTGGCATATGGCTGTGGGATATTTGCAATTGCTTCGGGGAGATTATTATGCTGCTGCGAAGACCTTTGAACAGGTGGCTCCAAAGCTGTCGCAACCCCAGCTATCCGAACAAATCCAGGCAATGCAATGGGCTTTGCGCATTAGCTCAATCGTGGAACTAACTCCTGAAATTGAAAATGAAATTTTCCAATTTGTCCGCACTGATCCGATTTACCGCAAGTATCCCGACTTTGCCGACTTCATCGCCGATAAAATGGCGTGGCTATATCAGCGCGAAGGGCATCCAGGGCTGGCATTTTTGTGTCACCACCCATGGCGTGACCTGCGTTACGACCCAAAAATGGAATTGGTAGAAGATATTTTGAATGCAGCGCGCAATCCGCGTTCGCGCTTTGTGCGCTGGCTGACTAGCGATGCTGATGGGCGTAGCCTAGAAACGGCTATGCTCGACATGAAGGCCACGCTATACCTACAGCAAAACCAGCTCGAAGCAGCTTGGCAAGTGTATCAGGAAATACCGCGTAGTGAATGGGATGCATTGCTGCAGGTAGAGCCCTTTGTAGTTAGCTTTAAGGAACGCGTGAATGTGCCTCTATCATTGGATTCTACCAATATGTACAACAGGGGTGAGCTCATTCAAGCACTGATGGACTTGAACTTTGAAATACGGGCTACCCCTGAGCGCAATGCACGCCAATATTTTCAATTGGGTGTGGCTTGGTACAATATGACTTATTTCGGCCAAGCTTGGCGAGCGCTCGATTACTATAGATCGGGTGCAAGTTGGCGTCGGCTTTGGCAAACGCAGCTTTTTCCCGTCCCTGGTCGCAAAGGGGTGTTCAATCGCGAATACACCGATTGCACACGTGCATTGGCCTATTTTGAAAAAGCTCGATTGCAAGCACGTAGCCGCGAGTCGCAAGCCAAAGCGGCGTTTATGGCTGCGCGCTGTGAGCGCAATATGTACTTTACCAGTACAGATTATCAACCTCCACCATGTGCCAATTGCATTCCGGTATTGCCCGAAGAGTATACTACTCATTTCCAATTGCTCAAATCGCATTATGCTGATACGAAATTTTATCAGCAGGCCATCAAAGAGTGTTCGTGGTTTGCCGCCTATGCGCGCAAATAGCTAGTGTGGCGCTAAATAATGTGCTATTGATAGAGGCTGAGGCACCAAAACATTGGTGCCTTTTTAACTTTGCCGGCAAAAATTTTATTTGCCATGGCTCATCGCATACTTGTTTTGGGTGCTACTGGGAAAACAGGCACAGAATTGGTGCGCCACTTGTCGAAAGCAGGTCGACAAGCCATTGCGGCTGTGCGCAATCCCGATGCGGCAGCTAGCCAGTTTGCCAAAGCAGGCATCCCGCTCGATGCCTTTACCATGCGCACATTCGACTATTGCTGCCCTCATACTTGGGAACAGGTATTAAAAGGTGTACAAGCACTGTATTTGATAGCTCCACCAAAATCTTTAGGGCCTGATCCTGCAAAATCCCTGCTCGATTTGGCCTTGAGCAAGGATATAGAGCACGTGACTATGCTCAGTGGTGCCACTACCGGTGATGTGCCAGGTAGCTTGCTGTATGAAATAGAGGAGTACGTACGTACACTCCCTTGTAAGTGGACAATTCTGCGGCCTAGCTGGTTTATGCAAAACATGGTGAATTGGCTGGGAGCTATGATCCGTACCGAGGGTAGGTTTTATACTCCTGCAGGCACTGCCCAAACGGCTATGATCGATGTGCGTGACGTGGTATGCGTGGCTGCGGCCACCTTTGATGGCAAATGGGACCATCATGTCCTGACACTTACAGGGCCTGAAGCTATTAATTATGACACAGTAGCACGCCTCATTAGTGTAGCTACAGGTACTTTAGTCAATCATATATCTTTAGAGGATGATGAATTTCAGCGGTTGATGGTGGAAGAATACGGCTGGGATCCGGGAACTGCTGCTGCTACTGTAGATCTATTTCGATTGGTGCGCAGTGGCAAAGAAGCGCGCGTCACTCAAGAAGTAGCTCAAGTGTTGGGGCGACCTCCCAAGAGCTTTAGGGAATTTGCCAGAGACCATCGAGATGCTTGGCGTTAGCATGCGAACCTCGGAAATGTACTGTAGCGATCTCAGTCATAAATTTCTTTTCGAGCTGCTTTCAGCGTATTGAGCAATAATGAGGTGACCGTCATAGGGCCTACTCCTCCAGGCACAGGAGTAATATAGCTGGCTTTGGGCGCTACAGTTTCGAAATGGACGTCGCCCTTGAGGCGATAGCCTTTACGAGCCAAAGGGTCTTCCACGCGGTTAATGCCCACATCGATCACCACGGCGCCTTCTTTGATCATATCGCCAGTGATGAACTCAGCTTTGCCAATGGCGGCCACTACGATATCTGCACGGCGGAGCTCAGCGGCAATATCGCGTGTACGGCTATGGCACAAGGTGACAGTACAGTTGCCAGGGTATGCTTTGCGCGACAAAAGCAGAGCCATAGGCGTACCTACAATATGACTGCGGCCTACCACTATGGCATGAGCACCTTCAGTGGCAATTTCGTATCGGCGCAACATCTCTAGGATACCTAGTGGAGTGGCAGGCAGATAGGCGGGCAGCCCTTGTGCCATACGGCCAAAATTGACTGGGTGGAACCCATCTACGTCTTTTCGCGGGTCGATCGCTAGAGTGACTGCTTCTTCATCTAGGTGCTTTGGGATCGGTAACTGGACGATAAAGCCGTCGATGAGAGGGTCTGCGTTGAGCTCCTGTATGGTCGCTAACAGCTCTGCCTGTTCAATTTGTGCGGGTTTTCGAATGAGTGTGGAGTCAAAACCTACTTCCTCACAGGCGCGTACCTTGTTACGCACATATACCTGGCTGGCAGGATCGTCGCCTACTAAAACGGCTGCCAGATGTGGAGGACGTTGACCTGCAGCTTTCATTGATGCGACTTGGGCAGCAAGTTCGCCTTTAATGATTTTGGCAAGGGCCTTTCCGTCTAATATTTGGGGCATGGCTTTTTGCTTTTACCTGTGAGCCGCCAATTTAGGCCTTGAGTCGCACTTTGGAAGTGCAAAAAATCAGCTCAATTGTGAAGTGGCTTGCTGAATGGCTTGTGGCAAAAGGGCATAGCTCATGGTAGCGTGACGTGCACCGTGGAGCAAGTTGTTGTGCACTTGCTCGAGTAGCTGGTGGATCATGCGCCAGTTCTGATGGGTGGCACGGGGTATGTGTGCGGCTTGTAGCTGTTGCTTTAGTTGCGTGCCCAATACTTCACAGAGATTGGCAAAGCGCTGGATGGCAGGTGACTCATGGTGTATCTGGCGCTGATTCCACAACTTGACACTCAATTGCCGGAGGACGGCCCACAGTGTAGGATTAGTCGTGCAATATCGGGCTCGCTCACGTTCAAGGGCTTCTATTTGTTGCATGCGCGTTAGTTGGGGCCATTCAGCAATAAGCTGGCTAGCACTGGCCTTGTAAAACTGTTCGAGCATGCATATGGCTTCGGTATCTAAAGTTGTGGTATTTTTGACTATTAGCAGACTGAGGACTACAGCAGTGTGCATGCTGTACTCAGTAGTCCATTCATAGCGCTTGTAATGCATCTGTTGCAGGCAAGTAATGGAAATCAGATGGTACAGTTTGATCATGACAGGCATAAGTGCTTCGGGGTAATTCCCCAGGTGCGGACATTGCTTATATTGAAGTGATAATTTGGGTGTAGATAGGGAACAGTCCAGCCAAGCTTCGAAATGCTCTTCTATAGCTGGCCGGAGGATGGAAAACGATTGCATGTCGTTGAGATATAGCCATATGTGTAGGTTAGATGGGTGTTGCTGGCTTGAGTAATAGGGCCATTCGGCAATGCCAGAAGTCACTACGGCATTAAACATGGGCAACACAGACTTGACTAAAAAATTCTGATCGAGTCTGCTGCGCGCCAAGCGTACGCCGATCCATGTGCTGGTAAGTTGTGACATCAGTATTTCGTTTCTTTTTTCTGTCAAACAAAAAACCAGCCAGTCCTGAAAGAGGGAAACACGGGTTGTAATTATTCAATAATTTTGTTGAGCGTTGCCGATTGAGAGGTATTGTTTTTTGGATGAGCGGGAAATGTAGTATTTGAAGCGAGGCAGAATTTCCCAAAACGGGGCGAGCACCAAAAATGAAAAAGGCTCTGCTCCCGATGTGATGGGGCAGAGCCATAAAGTCAAATTTCAAATGGATTACTTGTCATCCACTTCTTCGTATTCTACGTCAGTGACATCTTCTGCGCCACTGCTTGACGAAGCACCGCTTTGCGCGCCACCATCGCCATTCGTGGTGCTACCTGCCTGTTGTTGTGCTTGATACATTTCTTGGCTGGCAGCTTGCCAAGCTGCGTTGAGTGCAGCCATGGCTTTGTCGATGCGCTCGATGTCTTCTGCCTTGTGTGCTTCTTTGAGCTCGTTAAGTGCCGATTCGATAGCGCCTTTCTTTTCCGATGGCAGTTTGTCACCAAACTCTTTGAGTTGTTTTTCCGTCTGGAAGATCAGTGAGTCAGCAGCTACCAGTTTTTCGGCCTGCTCGCGTGCTTTACGGTCTGCCTCTGCATTGGCTTCTGCTTCGCGGCGCATGCGCTCGATTTCTTCTTTGCTCAGGCCCGTCGAAGCTTCTACGCGTACACTCTGTTCTTTACCTGTGGCTTTGTCTTTGGCCGATACGTTGAGGATACCGTTAGCATCGATGTCGAACGTTACCTCGATTTGAGGTACACCACGCGGTGCAGGCGGAATACCGTCGAGGATGAATCGTGCTACTGTACGGTTGTCTTTAGCCATTGGGCGTTCACCCTGCAATACGTGGATCTCAACTGAGGTCTGGTTGTCAGCAGCAGTCGAATAGATTTTCGCCTTGCGCACGGGGATAGTCGTATTGGCAGGGATGAGTATGTCCATTACGCCGCCCAGCGTTTCGATACCCAGCGACAGCGGTGTGACGTCGAGCAATAGCACATCTTGTACATCGCCGCTCAATACACCACCTTGAATAGCTGCACCAATAGCTACTACTTCGTCGGGGTTCACGCTCTTGTTGGGCTTCTTGCCAAAGAACTGCTCTACAGCTTGCTGGATGCGTGGAATACGCGTAGAGCCTCCTACCAAGATTACTTCGTCGATGTCTTTAACTGTCAGGCCGGCGTCTTTGAGTGCCAAGCGGCAAGGCTCAAGCGTGCGCTCTACCAAGTCGTCGATGAGTTGTTCGAACTTCGAACGCGTGATCTTTTTCACCAGGTGTTTGGGCACGCCGTCTACAGCTGTGATATAGGGCAAATTGACTTCTGTTTCAGACGACGAAGACAGTTCGATCTTAGCTTTTTCAGCAGCTTCTTTCAGGCGCTGCAGTGCCATTGGGTCTTTGCGCAAATCGACGCCTTCTTCTTTTTTGAACTCGTCGGCCAAGTAATCGATTAGTTTTTGGTCGAAGTCGTCGCCACCCAAGTGGGTATCGCCATTGGTCGATTTTACTTCGAAGACGCCTTCGCCCAGCTCGAGAATCGAGATGTCGAAAGTACCACCGCCTAAGTCGTATACGGCAATGGTCATCTCTTTGCCTCGTTTGTCCAAACCGTAGGCCAATGCGGCCGCTGTAGGCTCGTTGATGATCCGACGTACATTCAAGCCTGCAATTTCACCGGCTTCTTTGGTAGCTTGTCGCTGTGAGTCGTTGAAATATGCCGGTACGGTGATTACGGCCTCTTTCACTTCTTGGCCCAAATAATCTTCGGCAATTTTCTTCATCTTTTGAAGAATCATAGCCGAAATCTCTTGGGGCGTGTACAAGCGGCCATCAATATCGATGCGTACTGTATCGTTTTCGCCGCGTACTACCTTGTAAGGTACGCGCTTGATCTCATCCGTTACTTCAGAATAACGCCGACCCATAAAGCGCTTGATCGAAAAGATCGTACGCGTAGGGTTAGTGATCGCTTGGCGTTTGGCTGGATCACCTATCTTTCGTTCACCATTGTCCAGAAAAGCTACTACCGAAGGAGTAGTACGACGACCTTCCTCGTTGGGAATCACAACGGGCTCGTTGCCCTCCATGACTGCCACACATGAGTTGGTCGTACCGAGGTCTATACCAATAATCTTACTCATAACTTTTTCCTATTTTGAGTTTTCAATTGTTCTTTGCTATCTTGCCTTTGTGAGCTACTTGTGATGCTCAAGCTATGTGCCAAGCCGCCTTTTTACGCCATTCCTGCCGTTTTGAATTGAATATTTTTATCTTTATTGCAAAGTGGCAGCAACCAGGGCGGGATCTACTGACAAAAAGTCAGCCACTTGCATGGCGTGTGGCACATTGCCGCATGTAGTGGCTATAAATGAGCGGGAAGAGGTATAGAGCTTTTTACTTTAAAAATGGCTTTTTATGCAACTACTCGAGCGTTGTGGGCTTATATTGGCCTGTAGTGGCATCATCTTTTTGACAGCATCACCTGTTTGGGCGCAAGATGATACCCTAGAATTAGACCAGGTAAAAAAACAACTTCAACAAATATACGTAGAGGGCTTGCGCGACGCCGGCTATGTGCCTTCTGTGGACGAGGATGGTGATGTGCAGTTCGAGCGCGAAGAGCTCGCCTACTTCATCAGTGTGCATCCTGATGATCCTCAGTTTTTTGGCTTGATGTTGCCCTATATATGGGAAATTGAAAGTGATCAAGAGCGCTTGTATGCATTGTTTGCCTGCAATGTGGCTAATGCTTCTACGAAAGTGGCTAAAGTGCAGGTGGTTGGAGATAATGTGTGGGTATCGGCTGAGCTCTTTGTACCCAAGCCCACGGAGTTTCGATCTGTATTGTCGCGTTTGTTCAGTGCGATGGACAGTGCTATGATGAAGTTTGTCGATACAATGGCTGAGTTAGAGGATGAAAATTAAGCTGCCATTTTTTTGAGTGCACTGCTAGCTTATGGGCCAACGTTCCGTGTGCTGTTTTCCCACTGTTTAAGCGCATGCCGAGGTAGTCGGTGTCCTCCTTTGTAAATAAAGTAGGTAAAATTGAGCCCTTGCATGCTGTTGAATTGGTGTTGCCACTGTTGTCGTGCAGTAGGCAAGAATTCGTCTTGTGGGCTCCAGGCTTGCCACAATTGCCTTTCGGCAAAATAGGGATGTAGGGGCTTATAGTCAATGTCTTCGGGTGTGAGGCCTGCCCATAGCATCAATACGTCGAAGTGTGGGCGGCAACGCACTATCCAACGCATTACGGTGGCGCATCCTTGTGAAAAGCCAAATAGGATGATTCGGGGGCAGGACGCACACTGCCCTACAAAATGGCCATATACAATTTGTAGCCATGTAGCGTAGTCCTCGATTTCGTCGAGTCGGTTTTCGCGAGTCATCCAACTGGCGCCGGGCTGTTTGTTGAGCCCTTTGGTGTAGTACAGGGAGAGGCCCTGAGGTGCAACGATGAGCCGATGGTCGTCCTGCACGACGTCAAAACGGCAGATGAAGTGCTTAGCTAATTGTCCATATCCATGGCAGGCTATCCACAACTCTGTGGCAGTGCCATCCGTAGGGCCCATTACATAGCAGTGTGCGGTACGCGCTACTTTAAAACGCACATGCTGGACTTGTGGCATAGCAACTTTTTTCACAAGGATAAATGATTCATTTTTGCCGAAAGGCAAATCCGATGAAGGACTTTTGGAGCCAGCGTTTTGCTGCCCAAGAATACGCATATGGCGAGCAACCCAATGTGTTTTTTCGCCAGCAGCTCGATTTACTGCCTGTAGGTAAGCTTTTATTGCCTGCGGAAGGAGAAGGTCGCAATGCGGTGTATGCCGCGTGCAAAGGTTGGGAAGTGTGGGCTTATGACTTTTCAGAGGCAGCGCGGGAAAAGGCAATGAGCTTGGCGCAAAAATGTGGTGAACTACATTTTCGCTACGATTTGTGTACTCATCAAGAAGCGTCTTATCCTGAGGAGTATTTCGATGTGGTAGCGCTCATCTTTGCCCATACGCCTGAGCGCAAGTTGTTGCACGAGCGCGCGGTGCATTGGTTGCGGCCGGGTGGTATGCTGTTGCTGGAGGGGTTTTCCAAAAAACAGCTCCACTATACATCGGGAGGGCCAAAACAAGAGGCGCTGCTTTTTGATCGAGCTATGTTAAAATCGGATTTTCAAAGCCTATCAACTTTCGAAATTGAGGAGGCTGTAGTGGTATTGGACGAAGGGCCTTACCACCAAGGGCAGGCGGCAGTTATTCGCGTAGTAGGGCGCAAGTGAGCGTTATTCTATTGGCGTATCCTTCGGCCAAAGAGGTCGCGTCGGTGCTTACTATTGGTCTGTATCTCTAAAGGAGGGCGTTCGAGGGTTTGATGAAACACTTTGGGAATGTGGTGCCATAAGCCATCCGCCCCCAATCGAAAGCCTTCGTAAGTGCCGTCGGGAATCCACGTAAGGATCTTGCCTTGTCCAGGCAAGTATTTGCTTACAGGTTGTAAAAAATCAAAAATGATCAGTTCCAACTGGGAATCATAGTTGAGGCGAATGGCTGCCTCTGCCCAGTATTCCAGAACGATGCGATGGCGTGTGAGTGGCTCCGATTCGCTTTCCTTGACAAATACAGGAGCGCCGAAGTATGGTTTTCCCGTTGTGGAGTCGAACCACAAGATATCAGCTACTTTTCGGTGCTGATAAGGACGATGGGTATCGAAGCCAAAGAGTACATACATAGGTTGGCCATTGGGGCCTTGAAAAGGCTCGATGTGGTAGTATATGGCCCCATACCATTGCTCTGGGCTTAGCGTGAGCTCTTCAGGCCAGTCCATCTGATGCGAGCGGTCGATCAATGGATGTAGTACCAGCTCTTGGGCACGCATCTGTATGGCTCCATATTGTCGGAAGGTGCCATCGCCGCGGTCGAGTTGCCAGGTGAAGATCCGAAATGTGCTGTCGGGTGGGTATTGTATGGAAATAGATTTCAGCCTTGAGAATGGATATGCAAAAGAGCCTGGTATCTGTAGTGCTTGTACCAGCGTGGTAATGGCTCGCTTGCAGGCGGCAAAGCGATTTAGGGGTATCGAGTCGTTGAGTACCGCATAGCTCAAAACCACCAGTGTGTCTTCATATCGGTGTATCTGAGCGGTATCATTTGGCGAAAGCCGAATTTGAGCCTGCAGCGTGTGATGACTCAGTACCATGAGTATGCCTGCGAGCAGTAGAGAGCAAAAAGCCGATGACTTCATGGGTAATAATTGTGCGTGCCTACTAATTAGGACTGCTTCGAGCAAAATAACGAATGAAATCGCCAAGATGTTGGGGAAGCCCAAAAGCTTAGGCGTTTTTGGAGCACCAATACTGCGGTTTTTTCTTTGTAAGAAAAGTGATAATGTTTATAAATCTGAAATTCTTTCTCAATACAGATTAAAATTGGAACTCTATTTGTGTAGGACTTATATGACGCATTTGCCCAAAGGCGGCATCATCCTTCAAAATAGAGATCCATGAATACGAAAAAATCGCTGTTTTCTTTGCTGTGTGTTTTTGCGCTGGTAAGTACTTGTGCCATCAGTGTGCGGGCTCAGTATTGGGAGGCAGGTACTTATATGGGCTTTGCCAATTACAAAGGTGAGTTAAACGGTCAGCGCCTGATGTTTAGCCAATCGGGGCCAGCTATGGGCGTGTATTCGCGTTTGAACTATAGCCGCTTTTTGGCTGTCAAGGCCAGCATGACTTATGGGCGCATTCAAGGCACGGATGCTGTAGCTGCTGACCCGCAATTGCGCATGCGCAATCTGAATTTCCGATCTGATGTACTGGAATTGGCCGTGACGGGCGAGCTCAATTTGGTACCCTTTGCCATACGCGAACGCAAAACGGCCAGTCCTTATCTATTTGCGGGTGTTGCACTGTTCCACTTTAATCCAGAGGGAGAGTTTCGCGGGCAGTGGTACGAGTTGCGCGGCATGGGCACCGAAGGCCAGATGATGGATGGTACGCCGTATGCCTTGTGGCAGATAGCTGTACCTTTAGGATTTGGCTTCAAGTTCAATTTGAGCTATCAAGCCAATTTTGGCATAGAGGTAGGTTTTCGTAAAACCTTTACTGATTACTTAGACGATGTCAGTGGTACCTATCCAGATTTTGTCGAGTTGTGGGAATATGACGAAATGGCCGCTGTGCTGTCGTATCGAACTCCTGAGCTCACAGGCGAATATGGCGATAATCCGGTAGGTGAACTGCGTGGAGATCCGCAAACAAATGATCTATACGTATTTATGGGGCTGACTTTGTCGGTCAACTTGACGGATCGCTATGGTCTGGACTTTGATCCCAAATACGAGCAGTTTAAGCGGAAATACAACGACAAGGAGTTGTTACGCCGGCAGAAACTCAAGGAGCATCAGCGCAAACGGCGCCAGGCACTCAAAGAACGCCGCAAACGCCTCAAGCGGATTGCTGCTGAACGCAAAAAGCGCAAAAAGCAAAAGCTGGAACCACCTGTAAAAAAACGGACTAAGTAAGAAAATAAATAAAACCTATCCTTCCCCCTTTGATTGAGGAAGTGCATGTCGAGTTACGTGCATTTCCTTTTTTATCTTGGTGGAGCAAGCCGTCACCTCTGATAGTGGGTCATCAAAACCTCTTCAGTAGGAGGAGTAGTCGTATCACCTGTCAATTCCACAAGGGTGATTTCAGGCAATATTCCCACTCGGCCCGGATACGCTAAATACCCCAAGCCGCGATTGACGTACAGAAATTGGTGATCTTTTTGATAAAGACCTGCCCACTGTTTGTACACATATTGAGCTGGGCTCCATTTAATCCATCCAGGTATGTCGATGCCAAATTGCATGCCGTGAGTGTGCCCTGAAAAAGTGATTGCAATGTCCGGATAGTCTAACACCTGCAACTCCCAATGAGTGGGATCATGAGAGAGGAGAATCTTTAGGTCACCTGAGGTGCCTTGCCATGCTTTAGCCAGATCTCCATATTTCTGAAAGCGGCGTAGAGCTGAGTAGTTATCTACGCCGATAATGTCGAGTTGCGCACCGTTGATGAACACGCTTTGGTGCTCATTGCGCAATAGATTCCAGCCCAGTTGTCGTTTGTGGATGTGTTCCAGCAGCCGCATGTTGGCAGCTTTGGCTTCGGCATTAGGCCAGTGGTGGTAGTCACCGTAATCGTGGTTGCCCAAAATGGAAAAGACCCCATAGCGCGCCCTGATCTTTCGGAATATGGGCACAAAAGGTAGCGCCTCATCAGCTGTGGCATTGACTAAGTCGCCTGTAAAAAGTACAATATCAGGTACTTGGGCATTGATGAGGCGTATAGCTGCAGCTACTGCGTGGTTGTCGGTAAAACTTCCCGAGTGGATATCTGAAATTTGTACAATGCGTAGACCTTCTAGCCCTTTGTGCAACCCTTTGATTGGAATGCACACCCGCCGCACTTGGTAGTCATGACGGCGCGTGATGCCATAGGTGAGCGTGGCAAAAGGTGTTAAGCCGAGCAACAAGGCCAATTGATTGAGAAAACGCGAGCGCCCTGCGTCGAATTCGGGTACTAACCCTGCCCAATGAGCGCCTTTCCAAGTCAGTCGCCTCACATCATCGATGAAAACAAATAGTACAGTGAGCAGCTTGGACAAATAGGCAATTACGACTATGGCGCGCAATATGAGAAAGACCCCCTTCCAAGGTTGGTGTAATGGGCCTTGCTGAGCCCATAGGTACAGCACTGCAGCCAGTACAGGAAAAGACCAATATGCTATGTGGACCCATTGCTTGGTCCATTCGTTCCATCCCGTTGTAAATGTACGTACTGCCTGGAATGCGTATACTTCGACGAAGATAATTATGGCCAATAGAAAGATCGGTCGCATAAATGCTATTCACATTCAATTTGTGTGGTTGATTCAGTAAATGCGAAAAAAGGCGAAAAGTTCGATAAAGTGTTACTGTAGTAACTCCTATCTATAATATGTGTCACAAATTAAATTGAGCCGTGAATTGTTTATGGGATTGTGTGTATTTGATTCAAATGCCCTTAATTTGGGCGCGCATATTAGCAACTCAATGAGCCAGATGGGCAGTAATGTGACAATGAATCAATTGCGAAGTCTTACTACCTCTTGGCAAGCCAAGTTGTACTTTCTTTGGCGCTTACCGACAGCATGGTGGTGGGGGATTCGAGTAGAACAGCTTGAAGCACATCAGGCAATCGTGAGCTTGCCCTTTAACTGGTATACGAAAAACCCCTTTCGATCTATCTATTTTGCAGCCTTAGTAGGTGCAGGGGAGTTTGCCACGGGTATTTTGGCGCTGCAGGCTTTGTGTGGCCAACCGTCAGTGTCTATGTTAGTCCTGCATCAGGAAGCAGAGTTTGTCAAAAAAGCGACTGAGCGGGTGTACTTTCATTGCCAACAAGGAGAACAAGTGCGTCAAGTGATATCAGATGTAGTCCAAAGTAGTGCACCCAAAACTATCCGTATGAAGGCAGAAGCTACTGATGGTTCGGGGCAAGTAGTAGCTCGGGTGTATATCACTTGGTCTTTTAAGCGAAAAAGATAAATTTTTTTTGTTAAAATAATTTTTCGGGTTTTTACATTTGTATATTGGTGATAATCGCGCAATGATAAACGATATTTTTTTCTCATAAAACTATGTTTGAATATGAGATGTGCATGGATGATGAGAAAAACTTATAGGACTTTGTCGGCTTTATGGCATTGAAAACATATGGCGATTGAGGTAGCTGTGCTACTTTCGCAGTATCTGTCCCAATGACTGATTTAACCCACTGCATATGAACGCGGAGCACCCTGTGTTCCCCAAAGTGATCTTTTGGCGCTACAGGGGATCTGGCTTGCTTGCCCAATTTGCTGAAAACTTTAATCCCATGAACAGGTTACGTCTCCTGCTCAGCCTTGCGCTGTTTGTCATTTCATGTAGTACAAGTGTAAGCGTATTTTCTCAGCAGCTTTCTTTATTTACCCAGTATCGAGAAGCACTTACCCTCATCAATCCTGCAGCACCTTCCAACGATTTTTTGGCTTATCAGCAGCCCTTTTCCGTGGGGGTGTCTTATCGGAAGCAATGGAACGATTTGCCGGGGGGACCTACTACCCAGGTATTTAGAGGTTCTTTCCTGTTTGAGACAGGAGGGGGGGTTCATTTCCTTACAGGGGGCTTTTTAGTCAATGATCAAACAGGCCCTACGGGCTTTACAGGGTTGTATGGCCGAGTAGCGGGACTGATTTCTGGTGACCCTCGATTCGGCGGGCTGATTGTGGGGCTGTCGGCAGGTGCCAATCAATATCGGCTTAATGTCAGTGATATTCGCTTGCGCGAAGAGGGAGATGTGTTGGGAATACAAGATCAGAATCAGATGTACCCCGATGTAGGGGTAGGCATTTTTGGCTATGCCATGTTGGATGGGCGAGGCTTTGAAGGAGATTACCTCTATGGTGGCATCTCAATTCCCCAGGTGTTTGGCATTAACCTTACTTTTCGCAATGAGCAAGGTGAATTCTTTATCGAGCGTACCCAACACTACTATGCGCAGTTGGGCATGTTCAAGTTTTTTGATAACGGTGGCTTTTTGCAACCTTCTGTGTGGGTTAAGTATGTACTCAATGCACCAATCAATGTCGACTTTAACCTCCGCTATCAAATTGCACCACCCTTTTGGGTGGGGGCAGGTGGCTCGTCTGGTGGTGCGATACACTTAGAGACGGGCTTCCAAATTGGCGGCGACTATGGTTACGATAACACCTTGCGCATTGGGTATGCCTTTGACTACTCATTCACCACGTTTGGCCCTGAGGTGGGGGGAACCCACGAGATTCAACTGACTTATTCCTTCGACAAATGAGATAGGTATAGCAGTTTAGTCAAAAGCACTTGAGAACCTTCCTTTTAGCACCATGGTGCTATAGCAAAATATAAATTTCATGAAAAAGGCAATTCGCGTTGTTGTTTGTGCAGTCTTACTGTTGGGTGCCACCTACGAGACGTGGGCACAACCTACATTTTACATGCCTTGTAATGTAGTACTCGACAATGGTGCTCAGATATGCATTCCCGTAAAGGTAAAAGACTTTACGGATCTGCTGGCTATCCAATATTCTATCAATTGGGACCCCACGGTCCTCTCTTTTGATCAGATACAAAATGTCAATTCAGCTGTATCTGACTTGGACATGACAGATTTTGACTTGGTGGAAGCTGGCAATGGCATTATTCTGTTCGACTGGAGTACAGATGTGAATGGAAATGGAGTGACACTGGCCGACGACGAAGTCTTGTTCGAGATATGTTTTACGGGGGTAGGCAGCTATGGCCAAAACACGGAAATTGCCATTACAGATGATCCTTTGCCCACTTATGTGACGCGTGTAAATGCCTACCCGATGGATATTGGCCAGTTTATCGACAATGGCTGTGTATCTATTGGCGTCGATCCACTTACGATCAATATCTCTTCGGTGAGTGGGAATCCAGGAGAAGTGGCTTGTGTCGATTTGTCGGTAGTGGATTTTCAGTCTATTGTTGGGCTTCAATTTTCCATTCAATGGGATACGGCACTATTGGCATTCGAAAGTGTTGCCGCCCTGAATTTGCCAGGTTTTACTGGAGCTAATGTGGCAGTCGATACGGCTGCGGGCAATGTCGTTATTTCATGGGTGTCTAGTGATGTGAGCAATGGTACATCAGTGCCCGATGGTACGCAGATTCTGCAGCTGTGTTTTACCGTCTTGGGCGAGTGTGGTGACAATGCGGCGGTGTGGGTGAGCGATATGCCCTCAGCTATAGAAGTAATCAATGCGGTTACTACCTCCAATGGACAAAACATCGGTATATTGAGTGATCCAGCTAATGTGACTACTAACTGCGTGTTTCCCGACGGGATCACCATCAACGTATCAAGTGATACGGTCTGCCCTGGTGAAACCTTCTTTGTAGATTTGACGGTGGAAGACTTTGTTCAAATTACTGAGCTGGACTTTTCTCTTATTTGGAACCCCAATGTACTTCAGTTGGTAGGTGCACCTCAAGACCTCGCTTCTTTTCTCTTTGTCAACTCGGTTAATACTACGAGTGCTAGCCAAGGAATCATTACCGTGGAATGGCAACAGTTTGGGTTTGGCGCTTCGTTGCCTGATGGGGGCACGCTTTTTAGGCTGCGCTTTCAATCGGTAGGCCCTAGCGGAAGTAGTAGCACAGTGTCCATTGCCAATAGTCCTGTGCCTATTTACGTGACGGAATTTGGCAACAACGATAACATCGGCATCAACTCCAACAACGGGCTGGTATTGGTAGAGTCTTGTGGTGGGGTGACCTTAGTGGCTGGTACTGATGCAGGAAACCCAGGTGAAATGATTTGCATCGATATTCAGGCCCAAGATTTTGAAGATGTGACAGAAGTAGCTTTCACCCTGAGCTGGGAACCCAATGTGCTTGAATACATCCAAACGACCAATTACAATCTCAGTGGCCTGGATGCAGCCGATTTTGATGAAAGCAACGTAGGAGGTGGAAATTTATGCCTAGATTGGGTGAACGCTGCGGGGCAGACAGTGCTGCCGGGTACTACTTTATTTCAAGTGTGCTTCAACATAGTGGGCAATCCAGGAGATTGTGCACCAATTACCTTTGTGGATTTTCCCTGCCCACTTTTAGCTACTACGACAACCTCCGGATTTTCTGATGTGGGCCTCAGCGGGCAGGCAGGCGAAGTATGTATTACTAACCCCATCGGCTTTGCTTTGAACGTGGGTAGCTCAGGTGGTGCGGTAGGTGGTGAAGTATGTGTGCCCGTGACAGTCACGAATTTCATTGGCATTACAGAATTGGCATTTACGCTCGAATGGGATGAGGCAGTGGCCGACTATACGCAAATTACGCAGCTAGCGCCCTTGTCGGGCTTTTCCATGGCCAACTTTGACTTGACGTCAGTAACCAATGGCCAATTGGTGCTCTCATGGGCATCGGCTGATCCCGTAAATGGCGACACACTGGCTACGGGCGATACGCTGTTTACTATCTGCTATAACATGGTAGGGCAGTTTCCCGAGTGTAGCCCTGTAGATATCACCAATACCCTTCAGCAGATTACGGTACTTGCCGCTCAGACAGGTAGTTCCAATATCGGTGCTGATGTGTCTAATGGGTCGGTGTGTATCAATCAGACCCTTTTACTTGCAGATACTACGATTACAGCCGTGAGCTGCCCAGGAGGAAGTGACGGATCGGTCAGTGTTGTAGCAGATGGCGGCTCAGGCGATTATACTTATGTGTGGAATACCACACCTATTCAGACAGGGCCTACTGCCAGTGAATTGCCGGTGGGCACGGTCTGTGTAACGGTTACGGACAACGTCTCTCTTTTGGAAATCGATGCGTGTTTCGATGTGCCACTAGCACCTAATGTACCTATAGCTAATGCAGGTGAAGATTTTTCTTTGGAATGTGGCGAAGTGCAAGGTGTACTTGATGGCACGGGTTCATCTACTGGGCCTAATTACGTGTACGAATGGTCTTCGTTGGGGCTGGGGTTTGTCGCACCACCTGGCAATAGCCTACAAAACTCCTTTATTGGTGCCAGTAGCTATGTGCTCACCGTGACGGATACTACTACAGGCTGCTCGGTACGAGACACAGTAGTAGTGTACGCAGCTGTGAAGCCAGGTATTTCACTTTCAGCTATGGATATGCTGGTAACTTGTGAAACTGATACAGTGCCAATAGAAGTAACCATATCGCCTCCAGGTACCTATGATATTCAATGGACTACCGATCAAGGCCAAATTGTTCCGGGTAGTGAAACGCAACCTATGGCTTTGGTTACGGCAGGTGGATGGTATTTTGTCGAGGTGATTAATCCGACCAATAGTTGCGGTACTATCGATAGCATATTTGTAGATGAAAACATTAGCATGCCTGTCGCTGATGCAGGTGCCGATCAATATTTAGATTGCCAAACGGAATTTGTCGAGCTGGATGGCAGCAACTCTTCGCAAGGCCCCAATTTAATTTATCAATGGACGGCCAAAAACAATGGCGAAATTGTACCCAATGGGCTAACAGCCCAAGCATATTCGATCGATACTTTTCTGTTAACCGTGATAGATACCACGAATGGTTGCTTTGGCGTGGATGAAGTTGTCGTAGACGGTGATACTTTAAAGCCCACAGCTGATGCGGGCCCGGACACTTTGCTCACTTGTGCTACGCCAAGCGTGCAACTCAGTGCTATGGCCTCTTCTCAAGGGCAAAATCTCGTCTATGAATGGAGCCCAGAGGGCCAAGGAGCTATTCAGCCAGGTACGGAAAACGGATTAAACCCCGTAATACTTGCGCCAGGTACCTATCAACTCACTGTAACAGATACCACCAATGGCTGCTTCGATATGGACGAAGTGATGGTCGGTATTGACACAATGCCACCAGTAGCTGAAGCAGGCCCTTCAGAAGTAGAGTTGAGCTGTATCAACCCCGCCTTGACGCTCGATGGTGCCAACTCTTCGCAAGACAGTACGGGGCTTTATACCTATCAATGGACTGGGCCAGTGGGCGCACCCATTCAGAATGCCAATACCTTAATGCCAACAGTTAGCCAACCGGGGTGGTATTATTTGATGGTAACTAACACGGATAATGGGTGTACGGCGCTTGATTCAGTTAAGGTGTTGGAAAACAGCCAAGCACCTCAGATACAAGTAAGCGTCTCGAGCGCCATTACCTGCATAGTCGACACCGTATTGCTCGATGCTTCGGCCTCTACGGGTGACCAGTTGCAGTTTTCATGGGCAGGGCCATGTGTGCTACAAACAAATGAAGCAATGGCACAAGCCAATTGTGCAGGTACGTATCAGGTGATCGTTACAGATTTGAGCAATGGTTGTGCAGACAGCCTCACAGTAGAGGTCGAAGAGCACATCACTGCCCCTTCTGTGGTGGCTATGGCGCCTGATGAATTGACATGTGCGGACACTTGCGTATTGGTCTATGCAGAGGCTACGCCGGCAGCTACTTATTCCTACGAATGGATACCTCTTGATCCCAATGCACAAATTCTCAATGCCGATTCCTCTGTAGCGACAGTATGTACTCCAGGTGGGTATACGGTAGTAGCTACTGATGTGTCAAATGGCTGTACAGGAAGCACGTTGGTTGGAGTCAATGCCAATACTGTACCGCCCACTGCCGAGGCAGGAATGGCAGAGCCCATTACTTGTGTGCAACCCACTACCCAGCTCGACGGGTCTGGATCGTCGCAGGGCGCGCCTGGTGCATTCGACTATCTGTGGATTCCCCTGGATGGTGGCCAGATTCAGCCAGGAGATGAAACCTCGCTCACGCCTACAGTGCTGGCCCCAGGCACTTATCAACTTCAAGTGACTAACAACCAAAATGGATGTATTGCCACTGATGAGGTATTAGTTGCCGATGAGACATGGCCTCCTGCAGCGGAGGCAGGGGCTGATGCGCAAATGGGATGCCTAGACGACGAAGTGGTGCTCGATGGATCAGCTTCGGAAGCGGGACCTAATATCAGTTACAGTTGGCTCAATGCTTTGGGCAACCCTATTGGCATCAACACACCGCAGGCAACAGTAGCGGTGCCAGGTTGGTATTATCTGGTAGTACGCGATGAAGCTCGTGGCTGCGAAGCTATTGACTCGGTCTTGGTAGAAGTGGTCATCGATTTGCCACCCGCATTGGCGGAAGTAAGTGGCGATACTTGCGTGGGCGAAGCCATGTTGTTTGCTAACTTGCCCGATAATACTGCTGGTATGTGGACCAGCCTGCAAGGTGGCTTAATTGTAGAGCCCGATAATTTCCTCACGGCCGCAGTAGAGCTTCCTGCAGGGGTAAATCAATTTGTCTGGACCCTCTCAGGAGGTAATTGCGAAAATTACAGCGCGGATACAGTATCATTTTTGGCATTAAATGTGCCACCTACAGCAGTGCCTGATGGCATTATGTTGCCTGAAGAAGTGGATAGCATCGACTTTAGTGTGTTGGATAATGATGTGGTAGTTCCGGATGTGCCTTTGATTGTCAACGTCATCGGTAGCCCATATGGCGGATCGGTGAAACCGGCCTTAGCGCAAGGTGCATTCCAGTTTGTCGTGCAGCCCTACTTTACAGGTGAAGCCTCTTTTGATTATGAGGTATGCTATACCTATTGCCCCGATTTATGCGACACTGCCACGGTGACCATCTTTGTAGATCGAGTCATTGAGGTAGATAAAGACAACGTGCCTAATGGTATTACGCCCAATGGCGATGGCATTAATGATGCTTTTATCATTGATGTATTATTGGCCAATACAGATCGCTATCCCGACAACGAAATTGTTATCTTTAACCGGTGGGGCGATATCGTCTATCGGGCTAGTCCCTACAACAACGACTGGCGAGGCACTAATATGAGTGGTCAGCCTTTGCCTCAAGGAACTTATTACTATATATTGCGGTTAGATTTGGACCAAGGCGAGATTATCCGAGGGCATATTACTGTCATTCGATAAGTTAGGCTGCTAACAAATTGTGATCACTTTAGGGGCAAAGCTGGAAGGCTTTGTCCCTTTTTTGTAAAAAAATTTGGGTTGAGATGTTAGTCAGTGAAAAGGGCAAGGGGGAGAGAGGTGCATATGAACAAATTTGTTGGAATTTATTTTGTTATATCAATTGTGCTTGAATGATTAGCATATTTTGTGCTATTTTTCGGCATCCAAAGTTTGCTTTCCTCCTTTCGAACTCCCTTCAGATTTACCTCCACACATAAGAATTTTTTTGGTGAGCTATTTTTAGTATGGTAGTTGTGCTGTATATTTAAATAGCATTAAGAAATGCTGGCCTTTGGACGCTAAGTGTTTTTTAAGCGTGCTAACAAAATTATGTTCCCATGAAAAAAGCCTTTACCCTTTTGGTTCTTTTCCTAGGTAGCGCCTCTTTCCTTACTACATTGGGACAAGAATACCGAACAATCAGTGGTTATGGCAATAACCCGAGCTACCCCATGTGGGGCTCTACTAATGCACTGATGCAGCAGTTTTCGCCTTTGGTATTTGCTGATGGTGTAGGTGAGCCCAACGGTGCGTCAAGGCCTAGCCCTAGGCTCATTAGCAACTTGCTCTTTGTGCAAAATACGATGGCCATGGATGAACGTGGCTTGAGTGCTTTTGCTTGGGGGTTTGGTCAGTTCGTCGATCACGATATTACGTTAAGCCCAGAACGCCACGACGAGCAGGTATACATTGAAGTGCCGATCGGCGATCCCTTTTTCGATCCTCAGGGTACGGGTACTGCAGTAATTCCCATGAATAGGTCGGATTACCGACCAGGTACGGGTACAGGCCCGGGAAATCCCCGCCGGTTTTACAATGGGATTACTTCATTTATAGATGGGTCAGCGGTATACGGTTCTGATTCGACCCGTGCAGCTTGGCTACGCACTTTTGTAGGAGGCAAACTGAAGACTTCGAGTGGCAATTTGCTGCCATACAATACGATCACGGGCGAGTATGACGATCCCATAGACCCCAATGCGCCTGAGATGGCTATGGCATATCCTTGGGTGGAGAAGTATTTTGTAGCGGGTGATATTCGGGCAAATGAAAACCCTTTTCTGCTGGCTTTTCACACGCTGTTTGTACGTGAACACAATCGGTTGTGTGACGAGTTGGCGCTACAGCATCCTGACTGGACGGATGAGCAACTATACCAAAAGGCACGGCAGTTGGTAGGGGGGATGATTCAGGCGATTGTGTATGAAGAATGGTTGCCAGCGTTGGGTATTCATTTGGGGCCCTATGCCTCGTACAAACCTGAGTTGAACCCGACTATCCTCAACGAATTTGCGACAGCGGCCTTCCGCTATGGCCATACTACCATTAATCATCAGTTGTTGCGTCTGGGCCCCGATGGTGCTCCTTTGCCGCAAGGGCCTATTGGTTTGAGAGATGCCTTTTTCAACCCCTATGCTTTAGTAGAAGTAGGAGGACCCGAACCTTACTTTTTGGGACAGGTCACGCAAATGCAGCAAGACTTTGATTGCAAGGTGATTGATGAATTGCGCAACTTCCTCTTTGGCCAGCCAGGGCAAGGTGGCTTGGACTTGGTAGCGCTCAATATCATGCGGGGTAGGGAGCGCGGCCTGGCCGACTACAACACGATGCGCATGTCTTTTGGCTTGCCGCCGCTGAGCTCGTTTGACGATTTGAGTAGCGATCCGCTCATGAACATGAGTATGGAAATGGTATATGGTGATATAGACGACATTGATCCATGGGTTGGCATGTTGGCTGAAGATCACATGCCCGATGCCTTATTTGGCGAGACCGCTATGCTTATTGTCAGCGTGCAATTTCAGGCTTTGCGCGATGGAGATCGTTTCTATTATGAAAATGATCCGAACCTCACTGATGATGAAAAAGCTTGGCTGAAGCAAACGCGTTTGGCTGATGTAATCCGGCGCAATAGCAATTACGACATGAGTGCTTTGCCCGACAATGTGTTCTTCGCACAAGATCTGTTGCTTACTTCCATCGAATCGCCGGATGGCATGCCTATTGTACGGCTCAATCTTTGGCCTAACCCCACCACAGAGGAGTTGTTCTTGAGTTTTGAAGAGTGGGGGGCAAGTAGCTTGCGCATTTACGATATGTTGGGCCGTCTGGTATGGGAGCGTGAGGTACTGTTTGATGGTGCACCACTGAAAGTGGCATTACCTGATGAGCTGACTGCTGGGCAGTATGTACTGTGGGTGGCTCAGCATGGAAAAGCTGGAAGGGCAATTTTCACTAAGGTGGATTAGCCTTGGACAAATAATGGCATTTCGGCGAATAGCTGCAACACATCCTACCGTGTTGCAGCTATTTTTTTTCGAAAGCGTAAATTGAAGCCGTGTTGTGTTTGGTATATCTCGTCTTGTCAAAATAAAAAGCTGCAAATGCATACTCGGCGAAACTTTTTGCGAAAGCTGGCTATGGCCAGTGGTGCTTTGGCATTTTCTCCTTTCTTTTCTAGTGAGCAAGGGCAAGCTCTGTTGGCAACCATTGGTGCACAGGCAGGTGAATCGGCCTTGTCGTTAGCTGCTGATGAGTCGTTTTGGCATTTGGTCAAGCAGGCCTATACAGTTTCTCCGACTATACTCAACTTGAACAATGGTGGTGTGTCGCCACAGCCGCGTGTGGTGCAGGAGGCATTGGTGTACTACAATCGCTTGAGTAATGAGGCACCTTCGTACTACATGTGGCGTGTGCTAGATAAGGGGCGAGAGCCCTTGCGTGCCCGTTTGGCCGAGTTGGCTGGCTGTAGTGGGGAAGAGCTGGCCATTAATCGCAATAGCTCTGAAGCACTGGAGACAGTCATTTTTGGTTTGCGATTGCAAGCAGGTGACGAAGTGGTTTTGGCCAAGCAGGATTATCCTAACATGATTCATGCCTGGAAACAACGTGCGCATCGTGACGGCATTGTGTTGCGGTGGGTAGATTTAGCGTTGCCCAAGGAAGAGGTGCAATATTTTGTCGATGCGTATGAGGCACAGTTTACTGAGCGCACACGTGTAGTGCACCTTACGCATATGATCAACTGGTGTGGCCAGATTCTTCCCGTGCGTGCCATTGCGCGCCGGGCACACCAGCGCGGTATTGAGGTGGTGGTAGATGGTGCGCATACTTTTGCACACTTTCCTTTTTCGATTCCCGAGCTGGAATGTGATTATTTTGGCTCTAGCTTACACAAATGGCTATGTGCACCTTTTGGTAGTGGATTGCTATATGTGCGCAAGGAAAAGATCAAGAGCTTGTATCCATTGTTGGCGGCGCCGGATCCTGAGGCCGATGACATTCGCAAGTTTGAGCATTTGGGTACGCGATCCTTCCCCATAGAGCAGGCTATAGGCCATGCGATTGATTTTTACGAGCTGATAGGAGGCGAGCGTAAAGCAGCGCGATTGCATTATCTGAAAAAGTATTGGGCTACAGCCATCAGCCAGGTGCCGCGCGTGCGCTTAGGCATGTCGCTGGAGCCAGAATGGTCGTGTGCACTGGGCATTTTTTCCATTGAGGGTATGAGCCCCCAACAGGTGGCCCAGAAGCTTTTTAATGAGTTAAAAATTCACACGGTGGCAATCGATTGGGAAGGTATAGAGGGTGTGCGGATCACTCCTAACGTGTATACACTCAGTAAAGATCTGGATCGCTTGATAGAAGCTGTGGTACAAATTGCCAAGACGCACTAAAGCATTTCAATAAAAGAAAAAATAGATATGTACAATGAAGTACAAATATATATGGATTGCATGTTGGTGTTGTATGAGTGTGCATTTAGGTGCCCAAGATGATGCGTTGGCGAATGCAAAAAAGTATCGGCCCGAACGTTTGCCTTCGCGTGAATGGGTGACTACTGAGCATCATGTGATGATCAATGGTGAGCTGTTTCGCTATATAGCTACGACGGGCTATTTGTCGCTGTTCGACGAACAAGGGGGGCATCGAGCTAATGTGTTTTTCGTGTATTACCGAAAGAAGGGTGAGGAGGATCTTCGGCATCGCCCCGTGACGTTTGCTTTTAATGGGGGGCCTGGCTCTTCTTCTGTGTGGCTACATCTGGGGGCCTTGGGTCCAAAACGCGTATTAATGAGCTCGGAGGGGTTTGCTTTGCCGCCTCCTTATCAGCTGGTCGATAATCCTCACACTTGGCTACAATGGACGGATTTGGTCTTCATAGATCCAGTGACGACGGGTTATTCGCGTGCGGCTATTGGTGTAGATTCCAAGCAGTTTCATGGGTATGAGGAAGATATCGAATCAGTAGGCGAGTTTATCCGGTTGTGGACCACGATATTTGAGCGTTGGGCTTCACCTAAGTTCTTGGCAGGTGAGAGTTATGGCACCACGCGTGCGGCAGGGCTCTCGGGTTATTTACAGCGCCGTCATGGCATGTACCTGAATGGGATTGTGCTGATTTCTGCCATTACTCACTTTCAGACGGCGCGCTTTCATCGTGGTAATGACTTGCCGTATATTCTCTTTTTACCTACTTACATAGCTACGGCGTGGTATCACAAGCAGTTGCCAGCCGAGCTGCAAGCGCGCGCACTTGAAGAAGTGCTCGAGGAAGTAAGGGCATTTGCTAAAGGGCCTTATGCGACAGCACTGATGGCTGGCGACGAGTTGTCTCAGGCAGAAGCCCAACACATAGCCCAGCAGCTGGCGCGTTACACGGGCTTGCGAGCTGATTATCTGTTGGCTTGTCATCTGCGGGTGCCTATTTATCGGTTTGTCAAGGAGCTTTTGCGCGAAGAAGGATTGACGGTAGGACGGCTTGACAGTCGCTTTACTGGTATAGATTACGATGCAGCAGGCGAACGTTTTGAATACGATCCCAGCTATGCGGCCATTCAGGGGCCTTACACGGCATTGCTCAATGACTATTTGCGGCGCGAGCTGCGCTATAAGAATGAGCTGCCATACGAGATTCTAACCAGTAGGGTGCGTCCTTGGAGCTACGACAATGTGCAAAATCAGTATTTAAATGCTGCGGAGACTTTGCGGCAGGCCATGACGCAAAATCCTGCACTTAAAGTGCATATTGCCAATGGGTACTATGATTTGGCAACGCCTTTTTTTGCTACAGAATATACCATAAGCCACATGGGGTTGCCAAGTGCCTTGCGTCAGCATATCAGTATGAGCTATTACGAGTCGGGTCATATGATGTACATCAAGGAGTCGTGTTTGAAGCAGCTGGCCAGGGAGGTAAAGGCTTTTTACGAAAGTGCAGTAGTGCGATGAAGAGACGGGTGATCTAAAGCCGCGAAGCCTAAAGGCTTCACGGCTTTGTGGCGAATTAGAGGTGTCATTCAGAGGGCAAAACAACTCACCATGCCTTGATAAGGGGGCGTGTCTTGACGCGGCCATCGGCGAGTTGCAGGTGAAAGTAGTAATTACCCGTTGGATAGTTACTGGCATCCCATGATACTTGGTGAGTGCCTGCGGGTAGGGTTTTGTCGAAGAGTACTTCCATGAGTTGCCCCATATTGTTAAAAATGCTAAGCCTGACGCGTTCGTGTACTGAGGTGAACTCGATCGTGGTGCGTTGTGAGAAGGGGTTTGGAAAGGCACGAGCTTCGACGGGTTGCTTGGCAGATCCTTGAGTATCGGTGGTCAGGCATGGGTTGAGCACGGGAATGTATTGAAAGTCTTCGAATATCAGGTCTTTCACATCTGCTTCTGATACTTCGAACCAGTCTATGAGTATGGAGCCGTATATATTGCGGAAGTCGTATTGCATGGCGACGCCTTCGGATATTTCGACTTGGTCGGGTATTTCGGGGTTGTCGCCCAGGAATCCTGGGTTGATACACGTGCCGAAGACCAGCAGTGGTGCTGCATCGCCGTGATCGGTACCTAAGCTGTCATTTGCGTGTATGCGCCGGCCAAATTCTGAGAAGGTCATGCCTACAACGCGTTGATCGAGGCCCTGATTTTTCAGGTCATCGCGAAATAGCTTGATGGCATCTGACAAGCTTTGCAGTAGTTGTGCATGTATGCCTTGTGTGGGGTCGGAGGCATCGACTTGGTTGGCATGGGTATCGAAGCCACCTAGATTTACGACATATATCTTGGTACGCAAGCCACCCGAGATGAGTAGCGCGACGTTGCGCAGCTGTTGTGCGAGGCTGTTGTCTTGTGGGTAATCGACAGTATTGGCGCCAAGGTTGGCGGCATTGGTCACTACATCGGTGTAGGCGTTGGTCTGTGCAATGCTTTGGCGCAAGAAGAGCAGTTCTTCGCCGTAGGGAGTGTTGGGTACTTCGTCATCGATACCTTCAAGGAGACTACCGAGGTTGGTGGGATCAGTGATGGCCATGCTAAAGTTGGCAATAGTTCCTTGGCAGGTAGCAGATACGGTAGAGCCCATGGCGATGGCGAAGGGATCGGGAAAGTCGGCATTGGGATAGTCTTGTGGAAAACCGGGGTAGAGTTGTTGCAACCATCGGCCCAGCCAGCCAGTAGTGACGATTTCATCGGCTGCCGAGGCCGATGTCCAAATATCATTTGAGCGGAAATGCGATCGATTTTGGTTGGGATAGCCTACACTTTGCACTACAGTAAGGCCTGCATCGTCGTATACCGCTTTGAGGCCTGTCATGGTGGGATGGAAGGCGTGCAAGTCATCGACCTGAAGCAGGCTGGACTGCGGTAGTAGAATGTTGGGGCGTGCATTGGCTAGTTGGTCGTAGTAGTCGAGTGGTACGATCGTATTGAGGCCATCGTTGCCGCCATTGAGCTGGATGAGTACCAACACGCGGTCAGAATCGGGATTGATGAGTGAGTATAGGGCACGGCGGGGGATCACGCGCAAGCCCATTCCGTTGAGTGCGATGGGCAGCGATACGGCCAAAGACGTCTGGAGAAATTTTCTTCTTTTCATGGCAAAGGGTTGAATGTGGATAATTTTCCAAAAGGCGAAAAGTTAGCTAAGGTGAAACTCAGGCATTGAGTACATAACTTGGAGCAGTGTGCGCAACTTGGCATCTACAGGTGCCGCCAAGTCGGGGTTAGCGGGGTCGGCAGCCCATTCGCTGTACTCTACTGTCCATTCGTAGTCGGGCAGGCCCGGGATGAGCACTTCTTTGAGATAGTCCTTTTGCGCTTGGGTAAGTGGCTGGGGATACAGCAGTTGAGCAATTTCGTCGATTAGGGCGTTGGGGTCGGAGGGGGTTTCGAGTGTTTGTACCCATTCTAATACATTGATGCGCAACCGAATGCCGTTGCCTAGCCCCAATCCGTTGGGCCGGATAATGCTGTCTGTAAATTGTTGTCGGGCTAATAGCGTACTTGAGGAGATCCAGATGCGGTAGAAGTTGGGCTCTTGGTAATAAGCTGGCCAGCCGGCCACATTAGGTGGGAATAAGGGAGCCATTTGCATCGTGTTCATCCTGCGAGAGGTACGCATTAGGGCCAGATATCTGTCTGAGATCTCTTGGGGGAACTGTACGTTGAAGGGCTTGAGTACGGACATGACGAAGTCTATGGGGTTTTTGATCATGGGGCCTACATTGAGCATGTCGAAGAAGTGTGCGCTTTTGAAGAAAGCTTCCAATACGGGTTTGACTTCGTAAGCGTTGTCGATGAGCATTTGCGCCATAGGTTCAATCACATCGCTCTCAGCCTGAGGAGTGATGTCGTAGTAGACGAACCAGCGATACAGTTTTCTGCATATAAATCGGGCTACTTCGACCTTGCTAAAGATGATGTCGATGAGGTGGGCGTATTCGTTTTCGCCCTCGTTGGTGATGATTGCCTCGTCGAAGTGATAGGATAGTTGTTTGTTGCCAGTATCGTGGCGATTGGGTTGGAAGAAGGACTGTACTTCAATGTCGGGATTAATGGTGAAGTAGCCTCTGTCGCGCCACCCAGTAAGTACGCGTGCGATTTGGATGACGTCTTCTTCAGTGTAGTTGCTGTAGTCACCAGGGCCTATTTGTGGCCCTTTGCCAATGGTAAATAGCTCGAGTAGCTCGCGTGCGTAGTTTTCGTTAGGTGCAGTGTTGGTGTTTTGATTACCATTGAGGTAGCGCAACATAGCGGGATCTATGGTGACCAGCTTGGTCAGCTCTTTGAAGTTGCCAAAGGCGTGCTTGCGCAGCAGTTGCAGATAGCGGTACAAGTATTTGGCATCTTGCACTGCGCTGGCTTCCACGACGAAGTGATTGTGCCAAAAAAGCGTCATTTTTTCTCGAGCTGAGGTGCCTTCGGCAAGGTATCGTTCGAACTGCCATGCGAAAAGGGAGCGTCGGCGATAACCAGATGCTATGCCAGGAGGAACGGGATAGGTTTTATCTACCCATGTTTCGCCTACAGGTACATAGGGATCTTCTTCGAAATCTGGATTGATGGGTGGATCTGGCTCGGGGGCATCGGCCAGAAGTTGGCTTACTGTGCCATCGAGGCCAGCGTTCAGTGCATCTTTTATTTGCTGGATGCTAGGGCCATAAGTAGTGCGTCGCAGCAAGTGTGCCGCTTGGGCATATTCCCATGGGCCTGTATAGGGCTCTAAGCCCGAGGTGACAAGTGCTTCGGGCCGTGCTGCTTGGGTGGCGAGAGTAGTACGGCCAAAAAGTTTTTCAAAAGTCGTTCTGCGATCCATGAGTTATTGTTTTCAGTGAGGGAAAAAACAAGTACAATCGCCTGTGGTGGTGCATATTAGGTGAGCGAGTGCTTGAAAGGTTTAATGGAAAGGGCAGTTTCTGAGATAGCTATGTAAAAGCAATAAATCTTCTTGTTGAGTATTAGAAAGAAAAAAGGGTTGCCTTTTAGGGCAACCCTTGAATTGAATGCAGTACTCAGAATGAGTGAAGTCTTTAGGCGGATTGGCTTTTTCGTTTCATTACAGGCACGTCTTTGACTACCCATTGGACGGTCTTCCGGATGCGTTCTTCGAGGAGCACGACTTTGCCCTGTCTCAAGTTTTTCAGCAGTTCGGGTTGGTAATAGCGCACGGTGATGAGTTCGAGCCCTCGGTCTACTTTAACTTTGAATTGTTCTTGGATACTTTGCGCAAATCGATCGACTCGGTCGTCAATGTCATTGACGCAAATACTAAAGCTGATGGCTGTATTCTGCATCATATTGACCTGCAGGCGCATGGCAGCAATCTTGTTGAACAGATAGCTCATATGATGTTCTGCTACAAAGCTGAAGTCGCGTGTACTGATGTGTAGCAGTGCTTGATTGCGTTCGAGCACGACGATGGGCGGATAGTTGTCTTCGGCATCAGCAGAGATGACTGTACCGGGGGCTTGTGGATCGACAAATGATTTGACGTAGAGTGGAATACTCTTGTTTTGGAGGGGTTTGATCGTTTTGGGATGAATCACTTTGGCGCCATAGTAGGTCATCTCGATGGCTTCGCGATAGCTCACTTCGTCGAGTTTGGTTACATTGTCGAAGATACGTGGATCGCCAGTAAGGATGCCGGGTACGTCTTTCCAAATGGTCATGGAATGAGCATCGAGGCAGTAGGCGAGGATGGCGGCAGTGTAGTCTGAACCTTCTCGTCCGAGGGTAGTAGTTTCGTTATCGCGTGTAGAAGCGATAAAGCCTTGGGTGAGCAGGATCTTACCTGCTGCCAGTAGAGGTTTGGCGCGTTGTTGGATGAGCTGGTGGGTTTCGTCCCATTGGACCCAGCCTTCTCGGAAGATATTGTCGGTGATGATCAAATCGCGGGCGTCGACCCATTCAGTAGGCAGGCCTTCTTGGATGAGCAAGTGAGCTAAAATAGTAGAAGATGCCAACTCGCCTACACAGATGATTTGATCGTACATGTAATCGTAATTAGGGTGGGGTTCGTCTTCCAGCACCCATTCTGCTTCGGCAAATCGGTCATTGAGCAAGTCGAATACGGGGTGTTGTGTGCCAAAAAGCTCGCGTGCCAATGCGTAATGCTGTTGTTTGATGCGTTCGAGCAGTTCGAAAGCGCGACCGTTGCGTTGTGCGTGGCTGGCGATGACTTCTTCCAGAGCGTTGGTCGTTTTGCCCAGAGCCGAGACTACTACAGCTAGGGAACTTTGAGTAGCGTGGTGAGCAATGATGTGGGCCACGTTGCGCATATGTGCTGCGTCACGGATAGATGCGCCGCCAAATTTGAACACGCGTAGATGCTTCATGGCAAGTTAATTGTATCGGGAGGGCTTTTTCTAAATTGGCGGCAAAGATATAATGGTAGTTGCTTTGGTTAGTGTGACTTGTATTGCTAAAATGCCTATGACATTAAAATGTCCCCATTGTGCTTTTTGCCGAAAGGCACCAGTTGTCTTGTAAGAATAGAGGCTACTGTACGGTAGTTGGAGGCGTGCTGAGGCGTTCGTAGTATTGGTGCTCTGACAGATCGGCCCAGGCGGTAGCTTTTTGCCGAAAGGCGTGATAAGACTGATATACGCGTTGTGCGAAGGGATCATTTTGGGTGAGTTCTTCTATTACGGTAACTGTATATTTTTTGAGCTCTTGGAGTACTTCATCAGAGAAGGACCTGATTTGTAGGCCTTTGACAGCTTTTATTTTTTCTAGGTAGATGCCGTTGGCTGCCTCCATAGCGGCCAATGTCCATTCATTGAGGCGGCTGGCTGCCGCAGTGATAATAGCTTGCAGGTGTGTAGGCAATTGATCGTAATGTGTTTTAGAGACGATCAGCTCGAGGGTGGTGCCAGGCTCGTGCCAGCCAGGAGTGTAATAATATCGGGCAATTTGATGGAAGCCCATTTTGTAGTCGTGGAAGGGGCTGAGCCATTCTGTGGCATCGATGACACCGCGCTCCAGCCCTGTATACAGTTCACTACCTGCTAGCAATACGGGGGATCCGCCAGCTTTTTCGAGCACTTTTCCTCCCAGGCCTGGAATGCGCATTTTGAGCCCTTTGAGGTCGTGTACGCTATTGATCTCTTTGTTGAACCATCCACCCATTTGTACGCCTGTGTTGCCAGCGGGAAATGGCACTAAGTCGTAGTGGCTATACAGCTCGCGCCAGAGTTCGAGGCCTTGCCCTGCGAGTAGCCAGCTGTTGAGTTGTTGGGCGTTCATGCCAAAGGGCACAGAGGCAAAAAACTGCGCGGCTGGAATTTTTCCAGCCCAGTAGTAAGCTGCGCCACTACCCATCTCCGCCACGCCATTGCGCACAGCATCAAAGATCTCTAAAGGGGGGACCAGCTCTCCTCCGGCAAATACCTGGATGTGCAATTGCCCGTCTGTCATTTCGTGTATCCATTGGGCTAACTGTTCGCAGCCTTCTTGTAAGATGGGGAAGTTGGGTGGCCAGGTAGTGACCATTTTCCACTGGTAGCGCTTGCGCGTAATGATGTTGGGGCCGGAGCTTTGTTGTGCTTGGCCCCGCCATCCGAGCAATCTTAGTACACCAGGTAATGCCAGTGTGCCAAATGCCAGCCCTTTGAAGAAAGCCTTTCTACTGATTTTCATTTTTCCGCGTGGTTGAGCGTGGTGAAGTGTAAGGTGTAAGAGCGTCAGATGCACATGCGCAGTTCCAAATTTACTCGATGTGCGTGAAGTGTACGGCGTTTTTCACAAGAGCAGCCTTGTAGCTGGACGAGTACTACAAGGCTGCTTTTCTTCATACTTGGCATGGGTCAGAATTGCCTATCGCACGACGACAAGCTTACCCGAGACTTGGGTTTGGGCATTGCGTAGCGTCCAGAGATACATGCCTTGGGGCAGCTGACTTACATCAATCGTGCTTTGGCTATTGCCTTGCGGCAAATAGGGCAATTGTTCACGTAGTACTTTGCCCGTCAGGTCGGTAAGTGTAAATTGATAGGTGCCAGCTTGAGAGGTATAGATGTCGAGAGTAGCTGTGGCAATAGCAGGATTGGGTGAAAGCGTGGCACGCAAGTTTCCTGGATAAAGCTCTTTGGTGTTGGTCACCATACATTCGGGCGATCCTTCTTCCAGTACCGTGATGGTGTATGTGCCAGGAAAAAAGCCTTGCTCGGGATCATCAGGCACAGTTACATCTACACCTGTAGGTGTGAGCATGGAAAATATTTTTACTTTGACTTGTATGTCATACATCCCCACTGTGTCGTCGGTCACGCCAAATATTTTGAGGCAGCCTGTTTCGTTTTTGGGAATTACACAAGTAGGCGGATTACAGGCATAAGAAAAGTTGGAGGGCAATCCGATAATGGCACCTGTGGTAGCGATCTTGAAACTGTCTAGTGAAATCATTACAGGTGGAAAAGGGGGTGGGGCCTGAATGGAGTCAGGGACAATAGCGGTAAAGGTGAACTCATAATACGTATTGCGGCATGCTGGAGTTTGGATGCCACCATCGGGGTTCAGCTCGGGGTGGTAGGGAGCAGGGTAAATGCCGGCACTCGAGTCGGCATACATGGGGTCGGGTTGGCACACTTCATTTTGGGCATGAATGGTCATGCAGAACAACAGCGACAAGAATAGTAACACAAATCTGTTCATGCGTTTGCGTTTTAATGATGCAAAAAGCGGGTTTGGATCGAGATAAGGGCGATCAATAGACAATAGTGGTGGGTGTACTTTTCCTTTATGGATGCAAGATAACATATACGGCGCATAGTCAGAAGGAGGTGTGGTAGGCCTTTGTATTCTGTTATATTGCAGCCTTAGGGTTCGACTTCCGCCAGTAGCTACCGCACGCATTAGCGTGTATTGCGCCCTATTGTTGTTTTTCTTGCTCTACAAGTAAGTAGAGATTGTTTTATTTTTCCATGTACAAAACGGAATGGCCATGCAAAGACTATGGGTTGTGGTGATTTGTGTGTTGTACGTCGCTTTGGGGTGGGGGCAACAAGTTCGCATATATGGTACAGTAACAGATGCACAGACGCATGATCCCCTCATTGCTGCTACGATATTGGTTGATGGTCGAGGGACGGTGACGGACTTGGAAGGGCACTATGAGTTGTGGTTGGAGGCCGGTGAATGGACACTAACTTTTAGTTATGTGGGCTACCAGTCGCTGAGTCGGGATATTCAGGTATCAGCAGGGCAAGAGCTGCGTGTAGATGTACAGCTGAAGGAAGAGCCCAATGTGTTGGCTACTGCTACAGTAACATCGGGAAAGTACGAAAAACCACTAGGTGAGGTCACCGTTTCACTTGAAGTGCTCAAACCGGATTTAGTACAGCGCACCAACAGCGCATCTATTGATCAGGCATTGGTCAAGGTGCCAGGTATGCATATCATTGGTGGGCAGGCCAATATTCGAGGCGGATCGGGTTTTAGTTATGGTGCAGGCTCGCGCGTACTGCTGCTGGTCAATGATGTGCCAGCTCTACAGGCTGATGCGGGCTTCACCAATTGGAATGATGTACCAGTGGAGAATATCAGCCAAGTAGAAGTGGTAAAAGGTGCTGCTTCAGCGCTTTATGGCTCCTCTGCCATGAATGGTATTGTCAATATTCGTACGGCTTACGCTAAAAGTGGGAGTGAGACAAAGGCTTTTGCCTTTTCGGGGGTGTATGATGCGCCTAAAGACAAAGCTAAAAAGTGGTGGAGCCGAGATACTGTACCCCATAAAGTGGGTATAGGTTTTTCACATAGCCAAAAGTTTGACAAGCTAGATCTCATAATAGGTGGATATGCTTATGATGAACGCAGCTACAATGAGGCGACCTACAATCGATACGGTCGGGTAAACTTTAGTGCCCAATATCGGCTTGCGGATCGCCTCACGGCAGGTCTATACGGCAACTTCAACAAGGGGCGCAGTGGCAGCTTTTTTCTGTGGCGCGATGGCGAAACGGGTACCTATCGGGCCAATCCTTCTACGATCACAGAAACGCCTAACAAATGGCGTTATATGATCGATCCGTATGTCACGTATTTTGATGCCAAAGGCAACAAGTATCGCTACATTGGTCGTTGGTTTCACGCTGCCAACGAGGTGACCAACAACCAGTCGAACAGCTCTGACTTTTTGTACAACGAATTTCAGTACCAGCATCGATGGGAGGCCCGGCAAGCAGTGCTGACAGCAGGCGTGGTGCATGCCGCTACTTTTGTAGCTGCCGAGTTGTATGGCGACACGACTTTTACGGGTACCAATTTGGCGGCCTATTTGCAATATGAGCGCAAGTACTACGATCGCCTCAACCTCTCGGCAGGAATGCGCTATGAGCGCTATACCCTCCAGAATCCGCCCTTTGAGTACCTGGGGCAAACCATCGAGGCCAACAAATCTGTAGAGGCCAAGCCCGTCGTTCGTTTGGGGGCCAACTATCAAGTAGCGCCTTATACTTACTTGCGCGCCTCTTGGGGGCAAGGGTATCGCTTTCCCACTGTAGCCGAAAAGTTTATTACTACCACTTTTGGTGGCATTCCGATCATTCCTAACCTGCAGCTTACTAGTGAAACAGGCTGGAGTGGCGAATTGGGTGTGAAGCAAGGCCTCAAAGTGGCAGATTGGCACGGGTTTATTGACCTTGCCGGCTTCTGGACGGAGTACTACGACATGATAGAGTTCGGCTTTGCGCAAAACTTTTTGGCTTTTCAGGCACAAAATATTGGCAATACGCGCATTCGCGGAGTAGATGTAAATGTGGCGGGGCAAGGACAGGTGGGGGCATGGCAGCTGGACTTGTTAGGAGGCTATACATGGATCGACCCGAGATTTATCAATTGGTCGGATCAAATCGATCAAGGTAGTAGCGCCGATTACAACGTGTTGAAATATCGTTTTCGGCACTCTGCCAAGATAGATGTACAACTGACGAAAAAACCAATCAGTGTAGGGCTCAACGCCTTTTACAATAGCTTTATGGAAGCCATCGATGCCATTTTTGAGTCTGACTTGGTGGTTAAAGGCCTAAAGAGCTGGCGACAACAGCATATGCAGGGGCACTTTATCGCAAGTGCGCGTGCTTCCTGGCAAGTGAACGATACTTGGAAGCTGAGCTTTTTGGTAGATAATCTCTTCAACGAGGAGTACATGTTTCGGCCTGCCTTACTTGAGCCAGTACGCACTTTTACGTTAAGGATAGATTATGCTGTGCGACGAGCGGGTGACTGATCGGCGTTTGCGTAAGCGCAAAAGCTTGTGCTGCCAAAATGACAGTACTTGGAGAAGATTTGCGTATCTTTGCCTCCCTTTGTAAAACCTGTTGGTGAGTAGCGCGTTTTTTCGACGAGTATTTTTGAGCTGTATTATTCATCATGAGTCATATGTATAACGACAACCCCACATTGGAAGGCATCCGGCAAATAGATGAACAGCGTCAGGGCGAGGTGTATTTTCAGCAAATGCCAGAGGAACAAGCCACTGGGGCTGCGCGCCATTTTTACATCGAGAGCTATGGCTGCCAGATGAATTTTAGCGACAGTGAAATTGTAGCATCCATTTTGGCGAAAGCCGGCTTTCGTCCTACCCGTCAGCTGGCGCAAGCCGATTTGATTTTGATCAATACGTGTTCGATTCGGGAAAAAGCCGAAGAGACGGTGCGCAAACGCTTGCGTCTTTTCGATCGGATCAAGCAGCAGCGGCCGGGTACGCTAGTAGGGGTATTGGGCTGTATGGCTGAGCGGCTGAAGGCCAAATTGCTCGAAGAAGAGAAATTGGTCGACTTAGTGGTGGGGCCAGATGCTTATCGCGACTTACCCAAACTGGTGGCTACAGCTGAAGAGGGTGGAAAAGGGGTAAATGTATTCTTGTCGCGCGAAGAAACCTATGCCGACATCAGCCCTATGCGTTTGGATAGCAATGGGGTCACGGCTTTCATTTCTATTATGCGCGGTTGCGACAATATGTGCTCGTTTTGCGTGGTACCCTTTACACGGGGCCGCGAGCGCAGCCGAGATCCCTTTACCATTGTGGCCGAGGCCACAGAGCTATTCGAGCGTGGCTACCGCGATGTCACGCTGCTGGGGCAAAATGTAGATTCGTACAAGTGGCAGCACCCAGAGACGGGGCAATGGGTGAATTTCGCTCAATTGCTTGAGATGGTGGCGCAAATTCATCCCGATTTGCGCGTGCGATTTAGCACTTCACATCCCAAAGACATCACCGATGAGGTGCTGTACACTATGGCGCGCTACGAAAACATTTGCAAATACATTCACTTACCTGTGCAGTCGGGCAATAGTCGCATTCTCAAGCTGATGAATCGCACCTACGATCGCGAGTGGTATATGGAGCGCGTCGAGGCCATTCGGCGCATTTTACCCGAATGTGCCATTTCTACAGATGTGATTGCTGGTTTTTGTACCGAAACGGAAGAGGCTCATCGCGACACGCTAAGCTTGATGGAATGGGCCAACTTCAGCATGGCCTACATGTTTTACTATTCGGAGCGCCCTGGTACACTTGCCGCGCGCAAGCTCAAAGACAATGTGCCTTTGGAAGTCAAGAAACGCAGGCTGCAAGAAATCATCGAATTGCAGACGCGCAAGTCTTTGGAGCATAACCTAGCCGATGTGGGCAAAGTGTTCAAAGTGCTCATTGAAGGCAATTCGCGTCGCAGCGACCAGCATTTCAAGGGGCGGAACTCCCAGAACAAGATGTTGGTGTTTCCCAAAGAGGAGGGGCTGAATCCTGGAGATTACGTATGGGTGCAAGTAGATGAGGCTACTAGTGCTACGCTACTGGGCCATATTGTGGATGCGCCTCAAGAAGAGATGCACAAGTAGGTGATGGGCCGTTCGGGAATGCTTGGTTTGAATCAGATCACAGCGCATGGATAAAACACTTCAATCGATTAAACGCCGCTTTGGCATTATTGGCAATTCCAAATTGCTCGACAGAGCGCTGCACACGACTATTCGGGTGGCACCTACTGACCTCACGGTTTTGCTCATGGGTGAGAGCGGGGTAGGCAAGGAAGTGTTTTCCAAAGTCATTCATTCGCTCAGCCCCAGAAAACACAATGACTTTATTGCGATCAATTGTGGTGCTATTCCAGAAGGTACGATCAACTCCGAACTGTTCGGACACGAAAAAGGGGCATTTACAGGTGCTACTTCTGACCGCAAGGGATATTTCGAAACGGTTAATGGGGGGACGATTTTTTTGGACGAGATTGGCGAGATGCCTCTGGACACGCAAGCCTATCTGTTGCGCGTACTGGAATATGGGGAGTTTATGCGGGTGGGCTCGTCAAAGGTGCTCAAAACCGATGTGCGTGTCATAGCTGCCACCAACAAGGATCTGGAAGAGCAGGTAAAGAAGGGTAAGTTTCGCGAAGACCTCTATTATCGATTGGCTACGGTGCCTATCCGTTTACCTGCGCTGCGCGAACGGCCAGAAGACATTCCGATTCTTGCCCGAAAGTTTGCCGTGGAGTTTGCCGAGCGCTATCGTACCGATCCCATCCGGTTCACGCCAGAAGCGCTCGATATGATGTTGCAATATCGCTGGCCCGGCAATATTCGCGAACTGAAAAATGTAGTAGAGCGATTATCGATTCTGTCGGAAAAGCGAGAAATCGGCCCAGAGGATTTGCTCCAAGTAGCGCCACAAATTGTTGAAGTCAGCTCGGTGAGTTTGGCTGTGCCCAACGAAGAAGGCCAAGCCCATTTCGACATGAGTGAGCGCGAAATACTCTACAAGCTCCTTTTCGAAATGAAGCGCGATCTCAATGCTTTGAAGTCGTTGGTGGTAGAGCTGGTGCAAAAGAATGGTTTGAATATGCCCGATGGTACGGCACTCCCTACAGTAGTGCCCGAGCGGGAGTGGCGTGCCCGATTGCCCGTGAAAGCTGATTTCATCTCTTCCACTCCCCCTTCTACGGTTTCTGCTGCAGTGGCTGGTGATAGTCATCAGCCTGCTACTGGTGGAGCATATCGGCCAGTCATCTTGCCTACTGAAGTGGAAAAAGCAGAGGCGGAAGTCATAGAGGAAAACCTGTCGCTTGAGGAGATGGAAAAGGAATACATCAAAAAAGCCCTCAAGAAGCACAATGGCCGGAGGAAAGATGCCGCTCGGGAGTTGGGCATTTCTGAACGTACCTTGTATCGCAAGATCAAGCAATACAACTTGGACTGAGTAGGAGTGGCCCTGTGTAGTACAATTAGTACTTGAGTTTCACTCAATTGAATGTGCATGAGTAGTGAGCAGCGTGCTAAGCCGTCCACTGGCAAGTTCACCACTTGGCTGTTGATTGTATCAGTGGTTACAGCAGCGATGGTAATCGCCTATCAGTATTATCAGGCCAATTCAGCATATACAGCAGAGCCTGTACAGGTACAGCTTACTTTTCAACCAAGTGCATTTCGCGGTAAAATTGACGAAGCGTTGGCCTTACCTGTACTCACACATCCTTTTCGCTATCATCGGGAGTTTGTGCAGTTGGTTTACCAATTGCATACGGCGATGCTAGACCATTTAGCCAATCGACTGGGTGTGCCCGACAGCATACGTACAGCCATGCAGCAGGCCTATGAACAACAGCACGAGTGGGTCAGCGAGCTGATCTTTGAAGACTATACCCGCTTGCGCGATACGGCGTCGGCTACTTATGAGTCCTGGTATCAAACGCTTTCGACTAATGCCGTATCGCGATTTTATGAGGTGGCTGCGCGATATGCTTGTACGGTGATCAATGGGGTGATTGCCAAAGTATTTACCGATGAGCAAGGGTTGATGTGGGTCAAGGGCCTTCGAGCCGATTCGCCTTGTGGTGTAGCCCTATCAGAAGCGCTAATGCCCATGATCGAGCGCTTAGAGGCCCGTGCACGCATTGAGGATTTTTCGCGTTCTAAGGGGATGCTCAAGGAGAAGGTGACGCGCGCAATTGCCGAGCTGGCGACTGTAGAGGTGCGCCAGCGCAAGGGGCTGAGCAAGCAGATGCAGACCAAGTTTTTTGGTTTTGCCGTATCGGAAACAGAAGTGCAAGTCTCGGCCATGAGCGTATTGAAAGTGGGTTTTCGGTTGGATAAATACTTTGATTTGCACGTAGTGCCTGCTCGAAAAGAGGTGGTAGTTGTGCTGCCACAGCCTGAAATATTGAGTCATGAGGTGTACCCACGAGTGGACAAACTTGACATAGGCTGGCTGCGCGAGATAGAAAGTAGTGATTTTAACGAGCATTTTGAGTTGCTGGGCGAGGCTTTTCGCGAGGAGGCTATCCGAGAAGATCAAGTATTTGATCGGGCCAAGAAAAAGGCTGTCGAATTGTTGCAGACCATGTTGGCTCCCATACTAGTGGCGCTTGATGGTTACCACTTGCGCGTGGCGTTTGCACAGCCCAGTATACCTTCCTCACCTCAGGATCGGAAAGGGAAGGCACAGATGGACCCTCCACCAGCTCTGTTTCAAAGGTGAGCGGTAGCGGTTGTGAGCCTGGCCATTCGCAGTTGTTCGAGGAAGTGTTGCAGTCCACGTCGCCTTGCCTCGTTGAGTTCGTAACGGATGTATCGGGTAAAGTACTCCTGCAAGTCGAACCAAGGTGCAGGTTTTTGCAATAGCAAACTGAGTTTAGGTACACTTTGGATGCCCAAGGCTAGTGCTCGATTAAACTGCCGGAGCCAATCGGCAGGCAATGGCTTGTTGGCTACCCATGCGGCAAAGACAAAAGGTAGGCCTGTCCATTGCTTCCAGGCCTGGGCTAAGTCGTATGCAAAAGCTGTCTGGCGCTCCAGTTGAATGGTGCGATCGCCAATGACCAATGCGCCCGTAGTACCGGCAATTTTCTTTTCAAAGCCAGGGCTGCTGGGCAACAGTATTACTTCGTGTTGCCAAAAGTGTTTGAGCAACAACTGTAACAGGGCTACCGATGTACGTGACTGGTAGTCTAAGTAGATATGTGTGAGCTGATGGATGGGCTTTTGGGCAAATAAGCATACAGTACGCACTTCATCTTCTGCACCGATGCAATAATCCGATACAATTTGAGCATGGGGCACTTGAGGGATAGCAGCTACAGGCATGAGTGCCAAGTCGGCTTCATTCTCAATGAGTTTGCGTGCACACTCACTGGGAATGTCTAGGCTCAGTGCCATGTGTGCTTCCATTCCTGCATGCAATAAGCCGTAGAGAAATGGCTTGGTATTGAGGTAGCTTACAGCAGTAACTCTTATGGGTTCCATGTGTAAACTCTTGTCACAGAGTATCATTTGCTAACAGGTGGTAGTGTGTTAATTTTTGCCTATTACAGGTAAGGAAATATACCCCCTGATTTCTTTGTCAGAGTCGAACTGGTAGTCGGTATAGTCTTTAATGATGTGATAGAGGGTATCGCGTTCAAGTGGTCGCCGGCCTACACGTCGAATCAGTTGGACGAGCTCTTCTGTGCTCATGGCGGGGTGCTGTTCTTCAGCGCCTGCCATCGAGTAGATCTTGGTCGTGTCATCGATGGTGCCGTCGATGTCATCGACGCCAAAAGCAAGTGATAGCTGTGCTACCTGGCGGCCTATCATGGGCCAGTATGCTTTTATATGCGGGAAATTGTCCAGATAGATGCGGCTGATGGCATAGTTGCGCAAGTCTTCAATAACACTTACTTCGGGGATGTGCGCCATCTGGTTGTCTTTGTTGCGAAACTTGAGCGGGATGAAAGTCTGAAACCCGCCAGTGCGATCTTGCAATTGCCGCAGTCGCTCCATATGATCGATGCGATGGTGATATGCTTCTATGTGGCCGTAGAGCATGGTGGCGTTGGAGCGACCTCCCATACGGTGCCAAATTTCGTGGATCTGTAGCCATTGTGCTGCGGTGCATTTGTCCGCACAGATCTTTTTTCGAATTTCAGAATCGAAGATTTCAGCACCGCCACCAGGTATGGAATCCAGCCCAGCTTCTTTCATCATTTGCATTCCCTGCTCGTAGCTGACTTTAGCTTTTTTAAAAATGTAGTGATATTCTACAGGTGTAAGTGCTTTGATGTGTAGGTCAGGGCGGTGTGCTTTAATGCGCCTAAAGAGTTCGGTGTAGAACTCCAGGTCGTATTGAGGTAGCACGCCACCTACGATATGTACTTCCGTAATTGGTTGGCCGTCGTATTGCTTGACTTGCTCCATGATCTGGTCCATGCTGAGTTCCCAGCCGTCTTCCCTTTTTTTGATGCGCCGGGAATAGGAGCAAAACTTGCAATCGTAAATGCAGACATTGGTAGGCTCGATGTGGAAGTTGCGATTGAAATAGGTATTGTCGCCATGGCGTTGTTCGCGCATGTAGTTGGCCAGCGCTCCTACAAAACCTAGGGGTCCGTGTTCGTACAGATAGAGGCCTTCTTCGGGAGTGATGCGCGTACCTTCCATTACTTTTTCAGCGATGCGACGCAGTGTGTTGTCGAGTGAATGATCGTTACAGATAGTCTGCAGCTTGGCTGGTTTCATCGTTGCTGAAGTTTACTATTGCGTGCAATGAGGCAAAGGTACAACAGGGAAGCTTGTCGAGTATATTATGTGCAAGGAGTAAAAGTAAGGGTGCAGATTGACCCAGATTCATTTGTTTTGCAGTATTGTTTTTTCGGCTTTCGCCAAAAATGTTGCCATTGCGCTTGTCTGTATTGATACCTGTGCGCAATCAGGATGCACGCCCCTTTGTCCGACAGTTATTAGGTTTGGCTGCTCGCTCAGCTGTGTCTGTGGAGTTTATTGTTGCTGACGATGCATCTTTGCCAAAGTGGCAACGAGTCAATTGTTCGTTGCGTCGTCAGGGAGTTCAGGTAATGGCCTTAGAGGAAAATGTAGGGCGGGCTAAGGTGCGTAATTTGTTGGCCAAGGTAGCGCAGTGCGAATGGCTGCTTTTTGCCGATGCCGATTCAGCAGTGCGCTATCCCGATTTTTTCGAGCGCTATGTGCGTGCGGCTCATCGAGCACAGGTAGTAGTGGGAGGTACGATCTATCAGCAGGCACCGCCCGACGATCCAGCTCTTTGGCTGCGTTGGCACTACGGGCGCAGGCGCGAGCAAGTGCCTGTAGTGATGCGGCGGCGTAAGCCATGGGACTCCTTTCGTACACACAACTTTTTGATTCAAAGAGAGCTATTTTTCCAAATAGGAGGCTTTGATGAACGGCTGCAGGGGTATGGGCATGAGGACACTCTTTTTGGCGAAAGCCTGCGCGATCATAAAGTACAGGTGTGCCATATCGACAATCCGCTTTATCATCTGGGTTTAGAGCCCGCTGATGTCTTTTTGCGCAAGACTCGGGAGGCAATAGCCAATCTAGTAACACTTGAGCAAATGGGCATACCGATACGCACTCGCTTGCAGCGTCAGGCGGCACAATGGAGTTGGCTAACTGCCATTTTCCCTTTGCGTACAATTGAAAGCCTTGCTACAGTACTTGAGCAGCAGTTGTGTGGCCGCACAACTATACCATTGTGGTGTCTTGATTTGTACAAGTGGCTGATCTACTTGAAAGAAAAAAACAAGGATGGCTCTCAAGAGCCATCCTCAGTGTATAAGCATCATCCATAAATAAATGCAAAGCGAAGCAAAAGTCCCAAGCCTACACAAGTTGACACTTCTTGTAGAGGCAAGTGGTGTTATTTATCATTTCGATAATGGGATCTTTCTTCGTAAATATGATTGCGCGTGCCAAATTCTTGGTTGTCAATAATGAAGTGCATTTCTACGCGCCGATTCAGATAACGCAATCGGGGGTTTTCATTAGGTGCGATGGGTTGCGACTCGCCGTAATATGCTGCCATGATTTGGTGGCGTGGCACACCCCGGTTGAGTAGGTAGAATAAGACGACTTCTGCTCTTCGCTTTGATAGCTCGATATTGTAGTCTTCAGGGCCGGTGGCGTCGGCATGGCCGGTGAGGCGCAACTTCCAATTGGGATGTGCGATGAGTACTTCTGCCAGTTTGTCCAGGTATTCGAAGGCATCTGGTTTGATTTCGTCGCTATCTACATCGAAAAAGACCTTGCGCTCTGCTAGCTCCAAAATTTGCTGGATGTCGTTGGGCAATGCAGCTACAGCGGCGATGGGGCATCCTTCGTTGTCGATGCGGCCAGGCTGGTTGGGGCATCGGTCCAGTCCATCAATGATGCCGTCGCCATCGCTATCGATGTTGGGGCATCCCTGTGTAGCTAAGGTGCCAGGTTGATCAGGACATTTGTCAGCTGCACCTAAGATGCCATCTCGGTCTGTATCATCGCGTGGGCATCCGCCATTGGAAGCTATGCCCCACAGGTCGGCACAGGCATCTTGCATGTCGTGAATGCCGTCGCCGTCGCGATCTTTCCAAGGGCATCCATTGAACTGCTTAGGGCCTGCCTCGTCGGGGCATTGGTCTTGGTCATTGGGAATGCCATCGCCATCGCGGTCGTCGAGGTTGGCGATTTCCTCTCTTGGGCAGCCGTTGTTGTTTGCTGGGCCCCATTTGCCGGGGCATTGGTCTTTGTCGTCAGGAACGCCATCCTGGTCGCTATCTTTGAGCGGTACGAAGCGGTATCCTACAGTGATTTCGTGGCTACCAGTACTGGTGCGTTTCAGATCGGAGAGGGTGTAGTCGTAGGAGTAGCTCAAGTCGAGTCGGTCGCCTAGCTGGTAGCCGATGAGGGCTGAGATAGCGTCTTGGCGTCGGTAGATAGCTCCTGCCCAAAATTTGCTGTTCAAGATAAGGCGCATACCTGCATCGTATTGTAGCGGTGCGCCTTCGACCACCTTGAGTAGGACCGTGGGCTCAAAGCAAACGCGTTGATCAGGGCCTGCAAATTTGCGCATGCCCACCAGCATTTGATAGTGTGGTACGAAATTGGCGTGCCCCAAATCGGGGTTTTCAGGGTCAAAAGCGGCTCGCTGTGTCACTACTTGGGGTGCGGCAATGCCTAAGAAGAGGCCATTTTGCATTTCGAGATGTAGCCCCACGTTGAACTCAGGTACCCATAGCCCATTTTGGGCACTGATGAGCAAGGCATCCGATTCGTTTTCTACGGTAATACCTGGCTGCACACGCCATTGAAAGAAACCTATAGAGAGGCCTACAGCCAGTGTAGTGGTAGAGTCAAGTATAGGTTGGCGGAGGGCAGCAGCTACATTGCCACCACTACGTTGCATTTTAGCTGCCAAGTCGTTGTACATGACAGCACCTACGCCAAAGGGAGCTCCTGCGATGCGTGCACTACCTGTAAGTACCTGGGTGGTGGGTGAACCAGGTACATTGACCCACTGCCTGCGCATCAGGGCACGCAATTGCATATAGGGATGTACACCTGCCATGGCAGGGTTGAAGGCAAACTCATTTTGAAAGAAGTTGGAAAACAGGGGTTGTTGCTGGGCCCAAATGGAATTACTTGCCAGCGACAAGGTTATGGAAAGTGCGTATAGAAATCTTTTCATGATTTGCTTGTTTACTCGATGAACGCAGGAAAAAACAGTGCGCTATCGGATCAGGTTGATGGCACCGGTGCGTATAGGAGGCAGGCCGAAGGTGTCGCCATTGATGCGCAACACGTAGTAATAGGCACCGGCAGGCAGCATTTTGCCTTTATTGCCCATTCCACCCCAGTCGTTGGTGTAGCCTTTAGTGCTATACACCAGTTCGCCCCATCGGTTGTAAATGCGCACTTCGTTATCTGGGAAGTTTTCGAGGTTATCTACAACCCATACGTCGTTGATGCCATCGCCATTGGGGGTGATCACGTCCATGGCGCGGGGGTTGCATGCCTGACCTAAGAAGACAGAACGAGCGGTGGTGCATCCGCGTGCATCGGTTACAGTGAGAAAATACTCACCCGATGGTATTTGTGTGAGCTGTTGAGTGGTATCCCCCGTATTCCATTCGAAGCGATAAGGCGGAGTACCTCCTGTGGCCTGTGCGAATAGCATACCGTCAGTAGTAGAAATACATGTCTCGTCGGTGGGTATGATGTTTAGTTCAATGGGGCTGTCGGGTTGTTGGACGAGTGCTATATTGTCATAGCTACAGCCCTGTGCATCGGTTACCGTAAAAGCATATTGGCCTGCAGGCAAGTTTTCCAAGAGGATGGTTTGCCCGCCATTGTCCCATTGAAAGTCGAAGGGCATGGTGCCATTCAGCAGTTCCAGTTCGATGCTGCCTGTGGCTTCGCCAAAACAGTCGACATGTGTGACGAGTGGGTTGGCAGCAAAGCCTGTGCCCATCACTTCAATAGTGAAGGCATATTCCTTTTCGCATCCGCTTCCATCGCTGACTCGTAGCAGAATGTCTTTGGCACCTGTGTCGTCGAAGGCGACATCTGATACTTCGGGCAGGTAGGCTATTTGTGGGTAGGCCCCTGTACCAAAGTGCCATTCAAACTGCACTTGGCCCGAAGCTGCGTTACCTGTGTAGTAAAACTGATAGTAGGTGCCACAATCGTCTTGCGTCTCTTCTACTACGACACCCATTGAAAAGCAAGTGTCGGCTCCTGGTGTGGGAAAGCCAGGGTAGATCGTCGTACCTGTGAGATCGCCTTGCAATGCACTACAGCCTACGCAAGAGCCTCCTATCACGTAGAAAAGGGTGGCGTTGACTGAGGTGGCAGGTACGGCTGTGGTGGCAAGCGTCTGGTGGACGATGCGCTGTGCAAAGCCCCAGCTTTGTATGAGGCACAGATAGATAGCTACGGATATAGTTTTTTCCCAAATCATGACAGGCATGTTTTTTTATTTCCAGAATTAGGGGCATGATCGTAATGCCTCTAGGTAGTTTGGAATCGAGGGGCTTAATTGGCGTCGATGAGGTAGCCTGTCAGCACTAGTTCTGTAATGTCAGATGGCTTTTTGATTACTGTGCCTGCCGGAAAAGTGATAATGCGCGTGCCACGTGTATAGTTGGGGCGCAAGAATTCCATAAGCACATTGTTGACAACCAGGCGCCCCATTTGGTCGTTGGGTAAGCCGCTTTTTATAAACAATACCTTGTTAGAGGGCACTAAATAAGAGCCAAATGTGAGGTCAATCACTATGGGTTCGATGAAAGAAAAAGAGGTGTCTATCAAAATGCCGGTACACATGCAATCCGTGATGTGTGTATTGGGTGGAAATACAGGCATGTTCGGTGTGGTGGGATGTACGTGTACACCTGTGAGGTTGCCAAACCCGTTGAGTATTACGTTAGGGCCACCCGATGTGATGAAGAGTATTTTGTTGGGTGGGACAATATAATCGCCTGTAGTGAGTACTATGTGCTCGCCTATAATGCCCAATGGCAGATCCGCAGAAGAGCCAGGGGCAGAAAAGGGCTGCTCGTTGAAGGAGATGGCATTGCCCCCCGAGATACTCAATACTCCGTTGCTAAAACTAAGTGTTTGCAGCTCGTTAGTCGGGTCGGCATCGGCATCGTTGACTTCATCAATGAAACTTCCACCTCCGTCTGACAACTCTACCACATTGCCATTTTTGGAAATGGTTTGAAGCTCATTGGTGGGGTCTCCATCATTGTCACCCACTGTTTGCACCGCTTGTAGTGCGATGTTCGCAATGGTTGCCGTATCTGTGTACAGCGAGTGGTTAGCAGTGTTGGCGTGCAAGGCATAAACAACCGAAAGAATTTGGGAAATACCCATTAGCTCGAAGTTTTGCCCACCGCTGGCATCCATCTCTACTTTGATCCAGTAATCGCCTTGTGCCCAATTGATATTGCGAAACTCGTCTATTGGTCCACCCGAATACTCGCCTTCGCCAATGTTTACGGTAAAGAGCCCTTGATCGTTCGTTTGCGTTTTGTGGATCTCTTGATAGATCAAATTGCCTGTAGCGCCTCCCTCCAAGATCGACATGCGCAAGGTGATTTCTTGCTCAGCCAATACATTGCCAAATACATCATGAGCTAAGGCGGAATAGCAGGTAGCATTAGGTGCTTGTGCATTTGCCAGAATGGCCCATGTAGCTAAGAACAGGCTGATGAATCCTTTTTTCATGATTGCAGAATTTATGGATGATTGTGCTTAAGATTCTGATCTTACGGCTGAAAAATTACCGTACAATGAGTTTTTTATAAATTAATATCAAAATTAATACCAAAAGAGTGGATGCAATCAGTTCTTGTGGCCCACCGCTGTGTAAAATGCTATAATGAGTTGTTTGATCAAAGGATAGGTATTAAAAATGTAAAATATGGATTGCAAGTGCAAAAACCCATTTTATCACTTGCAATTGGTTTTTGAAAGTTTTAATTTTAGCCAAATAAAGTGTGTCAATGTGCTTTTATAGCAGGCTAAAATTTTTACTTGGATTTGTTTCCCCTATTCGATTTTACTATTAAATTCATAGTACCATGGTGATTACATTCAATGAGCTACGGGCTATCAAACACAGCCTCCCTACGGGTAGCGTAGCACGCATTGCTCAAGAGCTCGGGATTTCGGAACAAACAGTGCGCAACTATTTCGGCGCTAAGAAAATTCAAGATGCCAATGAAATTCCAGGTTGGCATTACGAGCCGGGCCCGGGCGGGGGAGTCGTACATATTGAAGATGAAACAATTCTGAATTTGGCCAAAAAGATCATTGAGGAGCATCGTGCGAAAGCCACACCTTAGTGTTCTTTTTGTGCTTTATAAATGGTAAAGCCCTTACATCCCAGATGTAAGGGCTTTGATGCTTATATGGGATCTATGTAGAAATTTTCAGTGAGCTTTATGTAGTCTTTGGTGCGATGGTTGTGGGCATCGTGTAGGGTCAATGTAGATTCTTGTAAGGGACGGACATCGCGACTAAACTCTAATAAAAGGCGGTGGAAGGGCTGAGCAGGTTTGGGGCGTACTTTGGTGCGTCGGCAAAGGAAAAAGCCATAAGTGGCAGCGAGCTCTCCGAAGCGCAGCCCTTCGAGATAAGGCAAAATGACGGCCAGTCGTCCCTGTGGTCGGAGCATGGTACGGGCTGCCGCCAGCAAATCGCCATGAGGTAGCTTTACGGTGTGTCGGACCACATTGCGGTCTTGGTAAGAGGAAAGTACACCACCGGAGAAAAAAGGTGGATTGCTCACGACCAAGTCGAACTGAGCTATTTTCTTTGGAGCCAAATCTTGCACTGCCATGTGATGTACGTGGATACGCGACGCCCAGGGCGAAGCCGTTGCGTTGTGTTGTGCCTCGGCACAAGCAGCGCCGTCGATGTCTACTGCTTCGATGATGGCTTGCTCGGATCGCTGAGCGAGCATCAAGGCGATGAGTCCTGTGCCTGTCCCTACATCGAGTGCACGACTCACTTGCTGCATGTCAACCCATGCACCTAAGAGCACGCCATCGGTGCCCACTTTCATAGGGCAAGTCTCTTGCTTGATGGCAAAATGCTTGAATCGGAATACATGAGTTCTATGAGATTTAAGTGGTGTTTTCATAGCTCTGCTTTTGGCATGGGGGAATGGGTCTCAATTGCTGGATTGCAAAGATGGGAAATTCGGTGGTGGAAGAGGGGGTACAAAACAGCTCCTAAATCCGAAAAGCAAAGAGGGAAGCCAATTAACTGGCTTCCCTCTGCACCTACTATTGTTTATCTGCAATAGCTATCATCAGTTTTCAGAGGCAGGGCGTGGAAATTGTACCCATACATCGTCGCCGTCGCGATCGATGGGTAATTCATCTAGGCGATCATAGCGGCGCATGTCGATCCAGCGATGGCCTTCGCCGAAGAGCGAAAAGCGACGCTGTGTGAGAATCTCGTCTATTAATTCATTGGTAGTCATGCCGCCGCTGTAGTTGCTCAAGCCATGGGCATTTCGGATGGTGTTGATGGCCATTACGGCCTCATTAGTGTTGTCCATCTGTGCATTAGCTTCAGCGTAGATGAGGATGAGTTCTTCGTTGCGGATAATAGGCATGGGGTCTGTATTAGACTGGTAGATTGTCACATCCCATTCGCTTGTAAGGTCATCCTGGAATGCGGGGTCATTTCGCTGCGTCACCTTGCTGATGCGGTCGTCACCGGCTTCAATATCTGTGACGTACGAAGGATGTGCGACGCGCAACTCGCCCGTAGAGTTAAGTGGATACCACATTTCGTTGAGCTGGTCACCACCAGCTGTAGAGAAGATGTAATACACGCCGTCGTAAAAGTCGCCACCCATATCGAAGAATGATTCGTTGAGGGCATTGATGGCACCGCTCCAGTCTTGACGGTACAGATCGACGCGAGCGGCTAGGGCGCGGTTAAACTCCAGGAAAGTACCTGGCGTATCGTACCCGGCAAAGCCGCTGCTCAAGGTGAAGGGGAAGCGGTCACCGCCGGCCTTGAGGTCTTCAGCTGCTTCGTCCAGCATTGCTGCTATAGCATCGAGCGACTCGGACAAAGAGAGGAAGGGGCCGAGATTCTCTGGGTCGGCTACATCCACACGGATGCCGTTGTTGTATTGCTGGTTGAGCACCATGAGCAGCTCATGAGCCATAATGGTTTTGGCATAGCCTTGGGCAGCGCGTTTTTCTGCATCAGTGATGGTTGCAGAGGTGTTTTGGATGGCAGTCAGTAGGATGTTGCAGTTTTTCACTACCCGGTAGCGCGACTGGAAGGGGCGCGTGGTGTAGAATGTATTGTCATCCAGCACGGCATTGCCCTTGCCCAGTAGGTCGGAAGTGAAACGCGGGTCAGAGCCAGAGAAGCGATAGTACTCACGCCCGATCACGCCTACACCGTCCAGGTAGGTGCCTAATCGGTCCCGCATCCAGGCTTGGATGCCGTCCACCAAGTTTTGAATTTCGCCCAATGTGGCATTTGATTCGATGACACCCAAGCTGGGGTTGTTGGGATCAGGAATGTCTTCGAGCTGGCAAGAGGAGTAGCTTCCAGCCATAGCCGCTACGAATAGTAGGGCAGCCAGCTTTTGCGTCCATATATTTTTCAAAAACATGTTTTTTTCTTTTTTGATTTACAAATCATTTTCCAACAGCTGTTCAGCTTAGAAGCTTGCACGGATGGTGAAGTAGTAGCTCTTCGCAGAGGGGTAAGGCGTTACCTCTACGTTGTTGGAAATAGCGTTCGAGCCGAAGTTTGACACTTCGGGGTCGTAGCTGTTGTACTTAAAGAAGTTCAAGATATTGCGACCAGACAGGCCGATCTTGAGGCTACATACATCGTTGAGCTTGGCACGTGGAATGCGATAGAACAGCCCTACTTCGCGCAAACGCAAGTAGCCGGCATCTTCAATCCAGGGTGCAGCTGTCACACCCAGTGCGGCCAGGCGATATTCGCCATTGGTCAGTTGTCCGGTGGGGTCAAGCGTCTTGTCGTCGTAGTCAGGGCTAGTGCCAAAGATATCGGTCAGTAGGGTGGTGAGGTTGATGTTGTCGCCGCCTTTTTTCCAGTGGAACAAGAAGGCTAGCTCCCAATTGTCATAATTGACCGAGTTCCAGAACGACATTTGGAAGTCGGGTTCGGCATCGCCAAATACGGCAATACCGTCTTCGTCGTTAGGATCGTCGGTGATGCCCACCAGCTGCGTAGGGCTTTTGCCTTCTTCGATGCGATAGGTGCCCAGCGTAGCACCGAATGCACCTGTGTTGTAGGGGGGCACGCGTAGTTCGGTCACCAGCGCGCGGTTGAGCCAGAAAGTGGTACGGCTATCCCATGAGAAGTGGTTTTTTTGAATAGGTGAAGTCGTGAGGCTTATTTCGATACCGCGGTTTTGCAGCGAGCCGACGTTTTCCCATTTTGAGGTAAAGCCGCTAGAGGCAGGCACCTGTACGTTAAGTACGAGGTCGTCGATGGTTTTTTGGTATACCGTAAGTTCCATCAATACTTTATTTCCCATCAGCCCGACATCCATGCCAGCTTCAATCTCACTTTGGCGTTCGGGGCCAATGTCACTTTTGCCGCGCGTAGCACCGATCAGTGAGCCGGTGCTGCCACCTATCACTACAGGCACCAAAGGAGTAAACTTGGCACCAAAGACAGGGAAGTTACCTGACTGACCATAGGCCAAGCGCAGCTTCATGGTGCTCAATGCCGCGTTGTTCCAAAAGTCGAATTCGTGCAGGTTGAGTGCAACCGAAGCTTTTGGATAGTAGAAGAGCTGGTTAGGGTCGCCATTATTAGTCGACTTGTCGCCGCGTATACCTAGAGTGAAGATCATGCGGTCGTTGAGGTTGACCTCCTCTTGTACGAAAAAGCCTCGGTCTTTTTGGATAAGGCGGTCTTCTTCGACGAAAATTGAGCTAGCCTGGTCGAGGTTGGTTTGCGTGCCTACCAGGAACGAAGCTGTAGAGCGAATGACGTCTTGGTCGAAGTTTTGAGCGGTATATCCCAACTGAGTGCGGAAGTTGATGCCCGAGCTCGTATAGAATGAATGAACTAAGAAGGCATCGAGATTGGAGTTGCGGTTTTGAGCTGTTGTAATGATCACAGCACCGTCGGTGCCATTTCCGTTCTTTTGGAATTGAAGCTCTCGGGGAAAAATGGCGGAGTTTTTCAACGTGTAGTAATCCATTCCCCCGCGCAGTATGAGCCGTAGGCTTTGATTATCGCGGCGTACCAAATGGGTAGTGAGTGTAGCACCCGAGATAATGCGATCTACGCTTTCGTTGTTGGTCACCAAAGCAGCTGTTTGCAATGGGTTTCCGCCAGAGTAGGGGTTGTCGGGATAATTTCCATTTTCATCGGGATGTAGTTCGGCCCATGGCGGTGTAGAGATGAACGAAATACCAATGGTAGTTCCTGAGTTGTCGTTGTTGAAATATCCGCGATCAGCTGACGACTTGATATAGTTGGAGCTGACTTTCAAGTCCATAAAGTCTGACAGCTTTCGGTCTAGGTTTAAGCGGAAGCTGGTCTTTTGATAACCCGTATTGAGTACAATACCGGGATCGTTTTTGTAGGTCAGTCCTGTGAAGAAGCGCGTTTTGTCGTCACCACCACTGATGCTCACTCGCGTTTGGTAACCAAGTTGGCGGTTGTCATATAGTTCGCGCTCGTAATCATAAATCTTGCCTGCAGCAACGGCTGCTTCGTAGATGGGCACTTCATCTGGGCCCCACGAAGCGGCTACTTTGTCCGAGTCCCATTGGCGCATGCCACGTGGATTGAGCAGGGCATTCATACTAAACGTCTGTGCAACATTTACAGTTGTCTTACCGGCCTTACCGCGTTTAGTGGTAATGATGACTACACCTGCACCAGCGCGCGAGCCATAAATACCAGCAGCTGAGGCTCCTTTGAGAATTTCGATGGTTTCGATATCTTCAGGGTCAATATCAGCAATGCGGTTGGAGGGGTCGTCTTGCACGCTTTGACTACCCCCTGCTTGAGACTTGGACACAAAGTCGAAGCCAGCCTTAATTGCTGAGTTGTCCAGGTACACTCCATCGATGATGAAGAGCGGCTGGGAATTAGCTGTCAGCGAGGTGATGCCGCGCAGCTTAATGGAAATGCCGCCGCCTGGAGCACCTGAATTCTTGATAATGTTGGCACCAGCAAATTTTCCGTACAGGGCACCATCCATCGTTTGTTGGGTAGTGACACCCGTGAGCTGCCGTGCATCGATTTGTGCTACGGAGTTGGCCAAGTTGCTTCGCTTCACACTGGTAGCCAAGCCCGTTACCACTACCTCGTCTAATTGTGTGGCTTCATTGGCCATGACGACATCGACACTGGGGTTGTCTTTGCTCACTTCTACTTCCACCGGCGCATAACCAATATAGGTGAATTCGAGCGTGGCTTGATCGGTGGGTACGTCAATCTCGTACCGACCATCAAAATCGGTAAAGGTACCAATGGCCGTACCTTTTACTGCTACTGTTACCCCAATCAAGGGGTTGCCATCTGAATCGGTCACCTTACCACTGGCAGTAAACTGGGCCATTGCATTTAAAGAACCCAGCAGCACTGCAGCAAGGAGTACCACTTTTGTACACCATAGTCTCATGCTACGAAATTTTGGTTTAACGAATAGGTTTGATGCGATATTCGGGTTTGACAGGTGTGGCAAAATTAATATTTGGTTTTTGCTACAAGGCTATTCAGACTAGAATATTTATTATGCCGTGTGGTTAATTAGTTGATAATTAGTTTTTTATTTTGTAAAACAAAAGAGATGAGCTCTCTTCAAAGCTCACCTCTTAGGGCGATTTCAATTTTGACTACCGAATTAGAGTGCAGGTAGCCGATGGGGTTCAGCTTCGCGAATGAGTCGATATATAGCTTCAAAGACGTCTTCTGCATTGGGCTTGGAGAAGTAATCGCCGTCGGTGCCATAAGGGGGTCTATGCGCAGCTGCAGTGATGGTGACGGGTTCAGCGTCCAAATAGCGATAGCCACCTTGTATTTCTAGCACTTGCTGCATCATATAGGCAGTGGCGCCTCCTGGCACATCTTCGTCGAGGAAGATTACGCGATTGGTCTTTGCCAACGAGTGTACGATGATGCCTTCCAAGTCAAAGGGCAATAGTGTTTGCACGTCGATGAGCTCGACTGAGATGCCAAAATGAGCCAGCTGTTCCATAGCTTGTTGTGCTACTGGAATACAGGAGCCATAGGTGACAAGTGTGACATCTGACCCTTCTTGCAAGATTTCTGGCATGCCCATCGGTACGGTGTACTCCCCGATGTTGTCGGGCAGGCGCTCTTTGAGGCGATAGGCATTGAGCCGTTCGACGATGATGCCTGGTTCGTCAGAGCGCAAGAGCGTGTGATACATACCTGCAGCTTGTACCATATTGCGCGGTACGCACAGATAAATGCCTCTGATGGCATTGAGGAGCATCCCCATGGGGGAGCCGCTATGCCAGATGCCTTCTAATCGGTGGCCACGTGTGCGGATGATGGCGGGTGCTTTTTGTTGTCCGTCGGTGCGATACCGCAAGGTGGCCAGGTCGTCACTCAGGGGCTCTAGGCCATAGATGAGATAGTCGAGGTATTGAATCTCGCCTATGGGGCGCAACCCCCGCATGGCCATACCAATAGCTTGCCCCATGATTGTCCATTCACGGATGCCCGTGTCGAAGATGCGGCTTTCGCCAAACTTGGCTTGCAGCCCCGCAAAGGCTTGATTTACCCCGCCAATTTTTCCTACATCTTCGCCAAAGGCAAACAGATGCGGATATTTTTCAAAGGCTTTTCGAAAGAAGATGTTGAGAATTTCATAGCCATTTTTCAGGGGGCTGCCTTCCGAGTAGGTAGGTGGAATAATGGGCACATTCAGTGCTGAGTGAGGTGTGTCGGCGAAGAAATGAGCGTGATAGTGCTCAGCTGCCTGAGTGGCTCTTTGATCCAACCATTCCTTGAGGCGTATGCGTGCTTGACTTTGATAACCTGCTGTGCGAAACCACACTTGGCGAGCTATCTTGACGATGTCGGCCAGTAGCAATGCAGGGTGTTGAGTGAGTGTGCGAATGGAACGACTCATCAACTCATCCAGTTCGGGCAGCTCAGCCTTGAGCTGCTCGAATATGGCCAGCATCTCTTGAAAAGCTTGTCGGATGGGTTGCTGATAGCGTTTCCACGCTTCATCGCGTATTTGTCGGGCCTGTTTTTTGGCTTCAGCTCGAATTGCATCGATTTCTTTGCGCATAGCAATGCCCAGCGCCACCATCCAGTCACCCATTTGTTTGATGCCATCGAACTCGGCTTCCCACTGCAGGCGCTCTTTGGACTTGTACCGTTCGTGTGAGCCGGAGGTTGAATGCCCCTGTGGCTGGGTGCATTCCGTAATGTGAAAGACTGCTGGTTCGTGTAGTTGGCGCACGCGGGCCAGGCCTTCTGCAAAGGTGCGGCGTAGGCCCTCGTAGTCCCATGCTTTGGCGCGATAGATGCGCACACCTTGCTCGGTAGGCCCAGGCTCGAAGCCGCGCAACACTTCTGAAATGCTGCCCTTAGTAGTCTGGTACTTTTTAGGCACTGAGATACCGTAGCCATCATCCCAAACGACAATGGCCAAAGGCACTTGCATCACACCGGCAGCGTTGACCGTTTCCCAGAAAATGCCCTCAGAAGTACTGGCATCTCCAATAGTACATAGTGTGATCTCATCGCCATTGCGCGAAAAGGGTCCTAGTTTTTGGAGGTGAGGCAGCTCTCTGAACTTTTTTGAAGCCAGTGCCAAACCCAAAGCGCGTGCCATTTGTCCTGCTGTGGGCGAGATATCAGCCGAGCTGTTGAATTGCTCGCGCAGATCGCGCCATTGCCCCTTTTCATCAACGGTGGGCGTCATGAAGTGTGCGTTCATCTGGCGGCCGCCAGAAAAAGGATCATGTAGTGGGTCGGCATAGAGCTGTGCAAAGAAGTCGTGAGGTGTGCCGATGCCTAAAGCAAAGATGAGGGTTTGATCGCGATAGTAGCCCGAGCGCCAATCGCCTTTTTTCAAGTAATGAGCCAATGCCACTTGGGCAACTTCTTTTCCATCGCCAAAGATGCCGAATTTTGCCTTGCCAGTCAGCACTTCGCGGCGCCCTAAGATGCTGATTTCTCGACTCAGACAAGCCAATCGATAGTCCCTAAGTACTTCTTCATGATCCAAAGGTTGGTTAAGCTCTGAAAGGTCGGATGATTGAGTAGTTAACGCATCTTTCAACATAGCGATAATGGTTAATTTGGCTGGTTTATTTGGTAGTAGGTTGAAGGCTCTGTGTAAAGCAACTGTTTAAAATACAGCTGTGTTTCGGCGTCCGAAAAAAATTAGATAAATGTAGGGCTTTGGGGTGATCTGTTAGGACTTGCTTGTGGGGTTTTAAAATAAAAAACTGCAAAATCAATGGATATGAAATAAAATTTTAAAATTTGTCAATTTCGACTGTGGCCAATTTACAAAATTTTGTCTTTCTATGCGTTGATTCCTGTCAGTGCAACAAGCATAATGACCTAAAATGACGCGGCTTTCTCGATTAACAACTCATTAACTCTATATATGGCCTTGTGGAATTGTGCGGTGTTTGAAAAGCGGTAAATTTGTTGCTGCACAATTTCCAAAAAACAAAATCACGTTGGCGATGAAAAAAATCGGTGCATTTATCACTTCGGCAATGCTGTTTGTCACGATGGCTATGGGGCAGAAGGCAGCGCAACCGGTACAGGAGCCCCAGGATGCTCAAGGCCCAGTCATGTCATTTGAAACAACTGAAATCGACTACGGTACTATTGAGAAGGGAAGTGATCCGTTGCGCGTGTTCAAATTTAAAAATACGGGTACGGAGCCATTGGTGATCAAAAATGCTCGTGGTAGCTGTGGGTGTACCGTGCCCAAGTGGCCCAAAGAACCCATCATGCCAGGAGAAGAGGGTGAAATCGAAGTGCGTTACGACACGAATCGCATCGGGCCATTCACCAAAACGGTAACTATTACGACTAATGAGCCCACAGGAAGGCATATCTTGCGGATTAAGGGCAAAGTAGTAGCTCCTGCACCGCAAGAGGAGGGAGTGCCCGCTAGTAAAAGTGGCTTCTGATGTAATTTCCCTATCTGAAGCGCCCAAGGGCTCCGGCTCCTATCTCAGTATCGGGGGATAGGAGCCTTTTTTAGGTGTAGACGTATGAGATAAAAACAAAAAACCCTTGGTCATACAACCAAGGGCCTCTAACCCAAACAAATAAACACAAAAACTACTTTTCGTCGGCAATTATAAATCATTTTAGCAAAATGACAAAAGCTTTTTTATTAATTTTCAGTGATTTTCTGTGAATAACGGGGGGGTTGTCACATAAATAGTATCCCATGATGGTAGCATGTCATTCCTCACTAAAGTAAAATGCTTTTATTTTGGCCACAGCCAAAGTGTACATCGAGATGAAGTATTGGTTGCGATTGATATGGGCAGTGGCCGTGCTTGCGTTGTTTGTTTATTTGGGCAATAGAACATGGCAGATAGATGGTAAACCTGTGCCTGCGATAGGGCCTTTTTTTTCGCCATTCACGGGGTTTTGGCAGCAAGCCGAGCCGGTGGTTGCACCGCTGGCCGTAGTGCAGTCTTTGCCCCAGCTGAAAGATTCGGCTTGGGTAGTGTTCGACGAGCGACGCGTGCCGCACATCTTCGCCAACAACTTAGAGGATGCTTTGTACTTGCAAGGGTATATTACAGCTCGCGATCGCTTGTGGCAAATGGACATGAGCATGCGCGATGCAGCAGGCAGGCTTTCCGAAGTGCTGGGGCCTCGTACTTTAGCGCGTGACAAGCTCCAGCGCCGCCGAGGGTTGCATAGAGCTGCAGCGCGTGCAGTGGAATCGTGGAAACGAGCGCCTGAATTGTATGCACTGATAGAGGCCTATGTGCGTGGTGTCAACGACTGGATTACCTCCCTACGACCGCGCGATTGGCCGCTCGAGTTCAAACTGTTGGGGTATGCACCTGAGTTGTGGTCGGTGGAAAAGTCCGCTTTGTTTGTACAATCTATGGCGCTGACATTGAACTATGGGGCTGACGATGTACGAGCTTCCAATATGCGCGCGGTATGGGGCGATAGCCTTTTTCAGTGGCTGTATCCCGAATGGAATCCTAAGCAGAAACCCGTCATACCCAGTGGGACGCCTTGGCCCTTTGCCCCTGTAGATACCTCGTGGCAAGCCCCTCAAGCAATTGGGCAAGTATTTCCGTGGCGTGACGAACCCGGAACACCTCCCTTCGTTGGATCGAATAATTGGGCAGTAGCTCCACAAAAAACTGCTAATGGTTACCCTATTTTGTGCAACGACCCCCACCTGCGCCTCACCCTACCTGCGATATGGTATGAACTACAGATACACACGCCACAGATGAATGTGTATGGGGCTTCATTGCCGGCATTGCCGGGTGTGATTTCGGGATTCAACGAGCACATTGCGTGGGGCATTACCAATGTGGGGCAAGATGTGCGCGACTGGTATCGCATCCATTGGGCCGATAGTGCTAAAACTTCGTATTTCCTCGATGGTCAGCTCAAGCCTGTAGCATGGGTGGTAGAAGCTATCGCAGTCAAAGGCCAGGGCGTGGTGTATGATACAGTCCGGCATACGCATTGGGGGCCAGTAGTGTACGAAGATGCCAACGGCAGGTATGCCGATCTGGCTATGTACTGGCTGAGCAATTTGCCCGTGCAGCCTACGCAGCTGTTGAGCTTTTTGGGCCTGAATCAGGGGCGCAGCTTAGCTGACTACCGCAAGGCACTGGCACACTACGACTATCCAGCTCAAAACTTCGCTTTTGCTGCTCGCTCAGGTGATATTGCCATGACTGTCAATGGCAAGTTTCCGCTACGAGCACCCCAGCAAGGGCGTTTTGTGCAAGAAGGTCACCGCTCAGCCAATGGTTGGCGTGGTTTTGTACCTCGTGCGCATCTGCCTTCTGTAGTCAATCCTTCGCGAGGTTTCGTAGCTTCAGCCAACCAACACTCTACAGATACTACTTACCCGTACTACCATCACGGCAATTTTGACGACTACCGAGGCCGATATGTGGTGCGCCGGCTCAGCCAGATGGATTCCATCACGGTGGCTGACATGATGGCTTTACAGACCGATAACTATTCCATTTTTGGAGAAGAAGTCAAATGGTTGATGCTGCGCTTAATCGATGCCGAAACCTGTACACCTGCACAACGCCCCTGGCTCGATACTGTGGCCAACTGGAATCACCGTTTTGAGGCCCATTTGCGTGCTCCTATACTGGTCACTGAATGGTGGGATCGCTTCTATCACCTCACTTGGGATGAAGTGGCACAATACCAAGATCAAATGGATGTGCTTTGGCCCGAGACATGGCGCACCATCGCACTGGCTGAGCAATCACCTACTCACAGTTTCTTCGACCGAATAAGCACCTCAGAGCAGGAAACAGCTTTTGATTTGGCTACTATTGCTTTTCAGCAAATGCTGGATGAAATCCAAAATCAGTTGGAAGAAGCGCAGACAGATTGGGCAGCATGGAAAGATACCGAGATTAATCATCTGGGGCAGATCTCTGCTTTTGGGCGCCATCATCTCCAAGTGGGAGGCTTTCGACATGCACTCAACGCCATGCAGACTCATCATGGCCCCTCATGGCGCATGGTCGTCGAGTTGGCCGATACAGTGCAAGCGTGGGGTATCTATCCAGGTGGTGCTTCGGGCAATCCGGGCAGCAAGTGGTACGACCACATGGTGGATGATTGGGTAGCAGGCAAATACTATCGGCTGCGCTTTTGGAAGCGCCCCGATGAAGACCCCTCACATGTGACCACTACCTGGCTCTTTTTGCCGAAAGGCAAGGCCATGGACTGAATGCGCTTTTTTAGGCCGAGCTTTGGCAGGGCGAGTAAAATGTTTAAGTATTATGAAAGTACTTTTTCAATTGATCAGTACGTTGGTTTTAGCTATAGTATTCCAGTGGTTTTTCCCATGGTGGTCGTTAGCGGGCAGTGCAGCTATTGTGGCGGCTTGGTTTCCTTGGCGTCGTGCCAGGACGCCGATTTTAGTGGGCTTTTTAGCGGGCTTTTTGCTTTGGGGCGAGTATGCTTTGTTGCGCGACTGGCAAAATGAGCATATTTTAAGTAGCAAAATAGGTGCCTTGTTCGGCGACTTGTCGCCAGTACAGCTGGTAGGGCTCACCGCGTTATTGGGTGGCATAGTGGCAAGCATAGGTGCTTGGGTAGGTTATGAAGCGCAACGGTTGTGGGCACCACGTCGGGCTTGAACTTTGGTCTTGCACTGTGTGCAATAGGTCGATTTTGGATTTACAGTAGCTGGGGATGAGGCTATTATTGAGCTGGCCTTAAGTAAAGTATGATACATATATGGACGAAAGAGCGAAATTGTACCGATTGGCTCGCCGTCGCGTACAGCAAAAAAAGCGTTTCTACAAAAATTTGAGTACCTACATCAGTACAATGGTCTTCCTCATTGGGCTCAATTGGATTACTTCACCACACCACTGGTGGGTTGTTTATCCCATGTTGGGATGGGGGCTGGGTATAGTGATGCACTATTTCAAAACATTTGGTTGGCCGGGCACTTCCTATCCCACTTCTGAATGGCAAGTGCGCGAGCTGGCCCGAGAATTGCAGCACCTGGAAGCTGGGAAACGGGAAGAAGAGGACTTGTTGGCCGAGCTGGCCCGCCGACGTCAGAAAGAGAAGTTGAGACAAAAAGCCTATGATGAATCCGATTTGGTTTGAGCACACGCAGTTTTGGGCGTCGGTATGTAAAAGACAGCTTTCATACGTAAATGATGGCGAATTTTCTTTTTTGCAAAAGCAAAGGCAACTAAAAACTAAAAGATGGACAAGACAATTTCTCAGCCGCTTTCCAAGCTAGTGCGCAACATGAAAGAAAGTGCCACGATTAAAATGGCACAAATGGCGCGTGATTTGGCGGCTCAAGGGCATCAGGTGATTAGTTTGAGTTTGGGTGAACCCGATTTTGATACGCCTGAACACATTAAGCAGGCGGCAAAAGAAGCCTTGGACGAAGGGTATACAAAATACACCCCGGTGCCGGGCTTATTAGTGCTGCGAGAAGCCATTGTAGAGAAGTTTCGACGGGATAACGACTTGGAGTTCGATGTCAACCAAATTGTGGTGTCGAATGGTGCTAAACAATCGATAGCCAATATATGCTTGGCCTTACTCGATCCGGGCGATGAGGTGATCGTGTTTACCCCTTATTGGGTGTCGTATTATGAAATTATTCGCATGACAGGTGCTACTCCTGTTTGCGTAGCTGCAGGGGTGGAGCAAGACTACAAGGTAAGTGCTGAACAGGTAGCTGCAGCCATTACACCGCGTACCAAGATGGTGTTGTTTAGCTCTCCGTGCAATCCTACGGGTTCTGTGTACACTCGGGAAGAGCTATATGCCATTGCCGATGTGTTGGCGCTGCATCCCGAAATTTTTGTCGTATCTGACGAGATTTACGAGTATATCAACTTTGCTGGTGCACATGTGAGTATAGGTACGCATCCCGGCATAAAGGACCGCACCATTACCGTCAATGGTTTTGCCAAGGGGTTTGCCATGACAGGTTGGCGCCTCGGCTATATGGGCGCACCGCAATGGATCGCTACGGCATGTGCTAAGATTCAGGGTCAGTTCACCTCTGGTGCTAATGCCTTTGGGCAAAAAGCAGCTGCTGTAGCACTTCGCTTGGATATGACGCCTACCTATCGGATGCGGGAGGCTTTTCAAAAAAGGCGGGATCTGGTCGTTGGTTTATTGCGTCAAATAGAGGGCATGAAAGTGAATGAGCCGCAAGGTGCTTTTTATGTCTTTCCTGATGTGAGTAGCTTTTTTGGAAAAAGGTATGGCGACAAAGTGATCGCTCATGCGGATGACTTGGCCGAATATTTATTGCTGGAAGTACATGTGGCCACAGTATCTGGTTCTGCTTTCGGCGCACCATCGTGCTTGCGTTTGTCCTTTGCAGCTTCAGAAGAAGCTTTGACGGAAGCGTGTAACCGCATTCAGAAGGCTTTGGCACAGCTGAGCTGACGATAAAAAAAGAGTCCCACCTACTCTTTTCCTGTTGCCATCTGTGCACAGAAAGGAAGGGCGGCTGCCTCTTGCCAGCCGCCCTTTTTCGTGTAAAGCCATTCACTGTTCTATGGGGACGGTGAGCAGTGCGAGCATGGTCTGAATGCCTTCTATGAAGTTGCCCAAACGCAGATTTTCGTTCGGGCTATGCTGGTTGTTGTCTGCATTTACAGTAGGTACTGTTATGGCAGGGATGCCTAGTGTTTCGACAAAAGGCGCAATGGGTATAGACCCGCCACTAGTGCGCTTCACAACGGGTGCCTGACCGAAAGCTACGGACAATGCCCGCTGTAGCCATTTTCCGTAAGGGCTATTCACATCTGTGCGAAAAGCGCGATAGGCAATATGTGCGTCGAAGCGGCACAAACGCGAGCATTGCATTCGCGCCTCTTCTGTAGGCTCACTGTCGAGCACGCAGTAGCCTTGCGATTCGATGTGCTGTCGCACTAACTGTATGAGTTGTTCGGGATCCGACTCTTTTACCAGACGGATGTCAATTTCTGCTACGGCCTTGTCGGGCACGATGGTACGCACCTTATCGCCTATCCAGCCACTGGCCATGCCACGAATGTTGAGCGAGGGATACTGAAGTGCTTCTTGAAGGCTTGCACCTACTTTTTCTGCTTGCACAAACCCTAATTGCTGCTTGAGCAATGGTTCGTTGTCAGGCACTTGTGCCAGCGTGGCACGTACTTCTTCCGATAGCTCGATACCGTCGTAAAAGCCTGGAATGAGCACGCGCCCATCGCTGTCTTTCATACTGGCAAGTAATTGTGCTAGTTGTAAAGCGGGATTAGGAGCCCAGTTGCCATAGTGTCCTGAATGCACTGGCATGCGTGGCCCATACACAGTCAAGGTAATGGTGGCAATGCCGCGTGCACCAAATGAGAGTGTGGGGCGGTTAGAAGGATAATGTCTTGGCCCGTCGAGAATGATAAGTGCATCGGCTTTGAGCAGCGACCTATACTGCTCTACTGCCTGGGGTAGATGTTTGGATCCCTGCTCTTCTTCGAAGTCTAAGATGTATTTGATGTGGTAGGCAGGTTCGATACCGGCTTGCTTGAGGGCATCGAGGGCAGCGAGAAACATCATTACGGGGCCTTTGTCGTCGGAAGCCGAGCGAGCGAAGATGCGCCATTCTGGGTCTATCCCTTGCTCTTGGATCCATAACCAGGGGATGGCTTCCCATTGCCCAGCAGCGGTCTGGCGTTTCAATACGGGTTGCCAGGGGTCAGCCTGATGCCATTTGGCTGGATCGACGGGTTGGCCATCCATGTGCGAATAAAAAAGAATAGTCTTGGTGGCTTTTGGCACCTGGCGCGTGCACAGTAAGAGTGGAGGCCCTGCTGTTTCGAGGCGTTGGGTCTGGAATCCGCGTTTGGCGAAAGCCACCTCGGCCCACTGTACGTTTTGTCGTACGTGTTCGGGAAAATGTGCGTCGTTGGGTAGCGATAGCAACTCGATGAATTCGGGAATGGCCAAAGGGGCACGCTCGCGCGCCAGGGCAGCATAATCCCATGTGGCTTGTAGCCAGGCAGCTTGGCCCATACAACACAAAGCGAAAGTCAAAAAAATTCTTCTCATAGCCGGGTGAATTTTTTCTATAAGGAGAAATCAGCAGCCCAATGTAACAATCGTAAAAGGAAAACAGAAACAAGGAATTCTTGTATCTATCTAATCAATTGTTATTTTGGGGGGCATTTTTGAACAAAAAACCATTTGCTATGAAGCAACTTCTACTTTGGATGTGTATGGGGCTGTTTGTCCAGATGAGCTATGCTCAAGCCCCCGAGAATGACAGTTGTCAGAATGCTATTGTGGTAATGGCTGGCGACACTGTGGAATTTTCTACTATTGATGCTACTTGGGAAGGGCCTTTTCATCCGAACAACCCCTGCTCTACAGATAACGATACCATCTATTCCGACATCTGGTATGTATGGACGGCAGAGTGGGATGGTCAGGCCATTTGGTCGATGTGCGGCACAGCAGACTTTGACACGCGCATTGCAGTGTACAAGCCAGGCCTTACTTGTCCTTTTGGCCCTGATGACCTTTTGGCATGTAACGAAGATGGCCCAGACTGTCCTGGCTTTACCTCTGAAGTAGTGTGGGACGTAATGGCAGGCCAGACCTATTACTTGCGTTTGGGTGGCTATGGTGGTGAATCGGGTAGTGGTACCTTTACTATCTCGCCATATATACCACCTGCAGGTCCTCCTAACAACGATTGTGCTAATGCGGCAGTTATTGATCTTGTCGAAGGATTTGAGTTTGACAATTTCGATGCTACCACAGATGGGCCTGAGCATCCGGGTAATCCTTGCTTTGGCTTTGGCGACAATACCGTCCAGGCCGACATCTGGTATAGCTTTACGCCTGAGTTTTCAGGTACGGTATTGTGGACGACTTGTGCCACAGCGTCGTTTGACACGCGCTTGGCTGTGTATGGCCCGGATGCGAGTTGCCCTGTAACGGATGCCGATTTGTACGAATGCAACGATGATGGCCCGGGTTGTCCTGGCTTTACTTCTTCTCTGTTTTTTGACGTAGAGGCAGGCAAGACCTATCTGCTACGCCTGGGTGGTTTTGGTGGCGAACAAGGGCAAGGTACCTTTGACTTGGTGGAATTTACGCCGCCAGAGCCACCTGCCAACGACCTTTGTGAAAATGCCGATACTGCTTGGATCATTACAGCACAACAAGCCGATGACTTCGAGGTGACGCATATGGGTACGACTGAGTATGCCGATTTCGATCCCGAGTCATTCCTTTTCCCTGTTTGCTTGTCTAATCAATCCGGAGGTGAGTTTGCGACAGTATGGTACAAGTTTAACAGTTTGGGCAATACCGATATTGAAATTCGCTTTAGTACCGTCACACCAGGGGCTCAGTTCTACGTGGATCTGTGGCAAAGCTGTACGGAGATGGTTGACACCTCTGTAATTGTTGACAACTGCTTTTTTGTTTCTGACGACCAGCCTTTTGTGGTCGATACTTTCTCCAATCTACCTTCGGAACCTACCGAATTTTACCTACGTGTCACTACGCGCCTGACTACTGATTTGCCTGGAGAGTTTTTCTTCCAATTGGTAGGAGATATGACCACTTCGGTAGAAGAGCCGGTATTTCCAGGTCGCGTGCTTGTAGCACCCAACCCGGCAGGTGATTTTGTCAACTTGTATCTGAATTTGGATGTGCGTAAGCAGGTGTACATCCGACTCATGGATGCACTGGGGCAGCAAGTGCGCTTTTTGCCAAAAGGCCCATTGGCAGCGGGCGCTTATTCCGAGCGCATTGCATTGGATGGTTTGCCCCAAGGGGTATACTACTTGGTAGTTGAAGCCGATGATGCCCTTACTACCCAGCGCATCGTCAAGTATTGACTTGTATAGCTGATAACCAGACGAAGGCAAAGCCAAAGGGGAATCTCCTCTTTGGCTTTTTTGTTAGCTCATTAGCTCAGCAGGCATTATTGTACGCCAGTTGGCAAATTGCTTGTTTTTTGCATCACTAGCTATAATAAAATCTTTGAATGTTGTCACTGTACAATGCGAAATTTATATTTGCCATCAGCTACTATTCCACACCTTTATGAGCCCCTGCTAAAATTCATCTATAATAATTGCGGAAAAGAGGGGATCTTCCTCTTTCGATGGATGATCCAATCCCCCCTGAATGGCCTTCATGGGTTGAGCAACAGGCAGGTAAATAGGTGATAGGGTGTGGAATTAAGTTCATCCAGCTTCACTAATCCGATCCCTTGTGGTGATAGCTTGGCCAATAGTCTCACTACGAACGAATCGCTCTCCCATGAACAGAGTTGTTGCATGGTAGCTTGTCGATTTGAAGTTTTTCAAAAGATCAAACGCTTATGAAGCGGTTGTTTACCTCTCTTTGGATGATTGGGGGACTGGTTGTAGTGAGCGGATACGGACAAGAAATTTTGATGCAAGACGGACAAGTAAGTGCTTGCTCAGGTTTTTTTCAAGATTCAGGGGGAAGCCTGCAAGGATATCAAAACAACGAGCACTATACCCTGGTGTTGTGTAGCGATGGTAGCTCGGGTACGCACGTGCAACTCACCTTCAGTGGTGTAGATATTGGTTCGGGAGATGAGCTGTGTTTTTTTGATGGCCCAGATGTCAATGCGCCACCTTTGGCTTGTGCCTCGGAGTTTAATGGAGCTTCAGCTTTTATCATTCAGGCTACAGCAGCCAACCCTTCTGGTTGTATTACCATCACTTTTGATTCAGACGATGCGGGAGTGGGCGAAGGCTGGAGTGCGTCGGTAGCGTGTATCCCCGCATGTCAGACGATTTTGGCTCAGCTGGACAGTACGCTACCAGCAGCTATACCTGTTGATACGGGTTGGATCGATATCTGTCCGGGCGATCGCGTGTTTTTTTATGGCTCAGGGTTGTATCCACAAGACGGCGTCGTATACAATCACTCTGATTTGACCAGTAGCTTTGAGTGGGATTTCGGCGATGGTACCTTTGGTGTAGGTCCGCAGGTCACGCATGTGTACGATGAGCCAGGAGGATATGTGGTGCAGCTGGTGATTACGGATCAGTTTGGCTGTACAAATACCAACTTTATTACTCAACGCATACGTGTCAGTACACGACCACAGTTCTCCAATGGCCGCGATGTGCCTGATTTTATCTGTGTAGGAGATACGGTACAGCTCAACTCCATGGTCAACCAGATCGACACCATGCACAATATTTCAGTAGCTCCTACTGAAGGTAGCTTTTTGGTGCAGGGCGTGCGCTCTGACTCCTTGCCTTTGCCCGATGGTGATGGAACATCTTATCAAACTAGCATCACTTTTACAGATTTCGCGCCAGGGCAGGTATTGACGGATGTGAATGATTTATTGGGTATATGTGTCAATATGGAACATAGCTGGATGCGCGATTTGCAGATTACAATTGAATGCCCTAATGGTACTTCTGTGGTGTTGCACGATCATCCCGGTCAGATTGGCGGCGAGGTATTTTTAGGGGAACCCTTTGAGGCCGATGAAGGACTTATTCCTCCTATTCCCGGCGTGGGATACGATTATTGTTGGACGCCTAATGCACCTAATCCCACCTGGATTCAATATGCCAATATTTATAACCCGCAGACGCTCCCACCAGGCGATTATAGCAGTTATGAACCACTGGACAATTTAGTGGGCTGCCCACTAAATGGCGAGTGGACGATTACCGTACAAGATCTTTGGGCCATTGACAATGGCTATATCTTCTCTTGGGGCATCAATTTCAATCCCGACTTGTACCCCAATGTAGAGACTTTCACACCGCAGTTGGTCGATTATGAGTGGCTATATCATCCTTCTATTTTCTACTCCACCCAAGACTCTATTGCGGCAGCGCCACAAAGTGCGGGCACAGCTAGTTATACCTTTCGTGTAACGGATGATTTTGGTTGTGCATGGGACACGATGTTTCACGTGCAGGTACTGCCACAGACACATCCCGATTGCCGCACTTGTGAGGAGTTGCTTACCCCAGCTCCTGATACTTCTATCTGTATTGGCGAAACATTGGCTTATGATGTGAGTGGTTATGTAGAGATGATCGATACTGTAACTTTTGAGACTTATCCCAATGCTACTTTCAATGCAGGTGATCATCCTGCAAACGACCCTTTGATTAGTGAAATTGACGTCAACTCTATTTATCCTTATACCCTTACCAATCCACTGCAGTCCATCGTCCACATATGTGTGGATATTGAGACAGATTTTGATGCCGACATTCGCATCCGGCTTCGCGCTCCCAACGGCACGGTCATGTCCTTAGCTGAAAATGTAGGTGGAAGTGGCGATCATTTCAAACAGACGTGTTTTGTCACTTCACCTTTGGCACCACCTATTGCGAGTGGCTCACCACCTTTTACGGGCAATTTTGCACCACAGGGCGATTGGCTTTCATTGGCCAGCTCACCCACTAATGGTAAATGGGCTTTACTCGTATCTGACGACTTTGGCTTGACAACCAACAGCTTGCTCAAGTGGTGGAGCATTGCCTTTGTAGCACAAAACGACATTCAGTATCAGTGGTCACCTACGATAGGACTGAGTTGCTTCACTTGCCCTGACCCTGTCATTACGCCCACCGGGGCGCAGACTTACGTAGTAAGTGCAGCGGATCGATATGGCTGCAGTATAGATGATTCCATATCCATATTTACCTATGGTACTTTGCCGGCTCCAGATGTGAGCTGCTATGAGGTGGTACCTGGCACCTTGCAATTTGAATGGACGGATGTGGTGTCAGGGCTGAGTTATGAAGTAAGTACCGATAGCGTAAACTGGGGGCCGCCCAATAATGGGCCTTTATCGCATTTGTTGACGGGGGTGCCCAGCGGCAGTGAGGCGACGCTGTATGTGCGAATCGTAGCTCAAAGTGAGGTATGTGGGATAGATGTCGGTTCGAGTACTTGTGCGACTCAGTGCCAATTGTTCGTGGCTTTAGATACTATTACTAGCCAGTTGATGACGAGCTGCGCAGGCAATTGTGATGCGGTATTGGCCTTGAACGTGTACCAATATTACGATCCGCTCACTTTCGTCGTGGTGAATTTGGAAGACGGTACACAGCAAATATGGAATCAGTTGCCCATTACAGGGCTTTGCCCAGGCAATTATACCCTTTACGTAAATGATCTGTACGCCTGTGCTGATACCTTGTCGTTTACCGTCATTGAGCCACCCGCTGTAGTAGGTAGTTGGGATGTGGCCCCGAACTTGTGCCATGGTGATACTTCAGGAGCTATCTCCCTAACTGTGTCAGGAGGCACGCCTCCTTATACCTACCAGTGGAATATAGGGGCTACTACAGCTGAAGTGGACAATTTGCCGCAAGGCACTTATACCGTTACTGTGCAAGATGCACATGGATGCCAGTGGGAGCAGTCTATCGAGTTGATAGATCCTCCACCGATAGAGGTGAGCTTGGATGTAACCCATGTCAGTTGCTTTGGTGCAGGCGATGGACAAATAGCTATTGTACCAACTGGAGGTACCCCACCTTATTATTATGAAGCGAGTGGTAATGGCATCCTGGGCAATGGCGTATTTTACAACTTGAATGAAGGCATATACGAGATAATGGTTTGGGACGAGCACGATTGCCAATGGGTAGGTACGGCACAGGTGGATAATCCGCCTCCATTTAGCTTGGCAGTGCGTGCAGACACGGTCATAGGTTCATATTTTGAAATAGAATTGGCCGACAGTGTATTGCTCACAGCAGTGCCCATCAATGCACAAGGGCAAGTGGCCTATACGTGGTTGGCCCCTTGGCCAGGCACGCTTGCATGCGATACCTGTGCCAGCACTTGGGCGCGCCCTATGTACACTATAGAATACGTGTTGAGTGCTATAGATGAAAAGGGATGTTATGCCGAGGCGACGGTGCAGGTGCGTGTACTTAAAGAGCGCATTATTGCAGTGCCTACTGGCTTTACTCCTAATGGCGATGGGATAAATGATGTGTTAGAAGTATTTGGCCAGCAGGGTACGCGCATTTTGCACTTTCAGCTGTTCGATAGATGGGGTGAACGCGTGTACGAGGCTTTTGACTTTCCCGTGAATACGCATGTAGGGTGGGATGGGCAGTTTAGAGGTGAGCCAGCACCCCCTGGTGTGTATATTTGGTATATCGAAGCGGAGTTTGTTGACGGGTATATAGGCCACTTTAGGGGCCAAACGACGCTTATCCGATAAAACTTTTTGAATTTCATTCTTGTGCTTTCCCGTGCTCCTACTATGTTGGGGCACTTTTTAAAAGATCGATACTAATGAAGTTGATTCGGCCATTTGTCATGTGCATGTGTATAGTCTGTTGTTTGGGTTTGGGAAAATGGACACCAGCCCATGCACAAGACCCGCATTTGTCCCAATTTTTTGCAGCGCCCACTTATTACAATCCAGCCATGGCGGGAGTGCATGGAGGAAAAAGTCGCTTTGTAGTCAACTATCGCGAGCAGTGGAATAGTGTAATGGCCACTACGCCATTTCGTACCTTTGTGGCATCTTTTGATGTGCGTGAGCGCGTGGGGCGAAACGATTATTTTGCTTGGGGCTTGCAGGCTACTAATGACTTTTCAGGGCGCTCAAATTACACGCGTGTAGAAGGAGCACTGATGGGGTCGTTTCTCAAACGACTTTCTGGTGGGCGCTATACACATACGAACCAGTTTTTGGTAGCAGGCGTACAGCTGGGGGCAGGGCAGCACTCGATTAATTACGACAACTTGTGGTTTTCTACTCAGTTTGATGTAGTTGAAGAGCGCGTAGATTATACGCTGGCTTCTGGTGAGAGTTTGCTCAATGCCACTAAACCTTATCTCAATTTCAATGCTGGCCTGCTTTGGTGGGCCATCTTCGACGATGATTTTAGCTTATACATGGGGGGGAGCATCCATCATCTCAATGCACCTACTATTTCTTTTGTGGAAAATGCACTGCCCTATCAGATTCCCTTGCGGTGGGTAGGGCAAATGGGTGGTGAGTTGCCTTTGAATAGAGAAATGTCTTTGCTTCCTGCTATAGTAGTTATGGGCCAGGGACCTTCCCTGATTAGTATGATGGGAACGGCTGTGCGCTATACCAATCACGATTGGAATGAGGTAGCCCTTCGCTTTGGTATGTGGGCTCACGTGGTCAATGACTACCTGGATCCCAAAGCATTTTCCAATCTTACGGTGTCAGCTGTGTTGGAAATGACCAAGTGGCAAATGGGGATCAGCTATGATGTAAATATGGCCAAACTGAGTCAGCCCACTAACTATCGAGGGGCTTTGGAGTTTTCATTTATCTATTTGCAGCCTGCCAAATGGCGTGAGCGCGTACAGTGCCCTCGTTTTTAGTGCTTATAGCTAAGCATTAACCCGATGCAAAATGGCGTAGTGGTAAGTAGCGCGAGCTACATGCCAAAGGAGGTTTGTGCCTCGTGTAGCCCGCATAGAGGCAAAAAAAACGAGATGTTTATGCTTGCTTGGTGTAAATTCTACAATGAGCCAAGTATTTGCTACTTTGGTTGCGCTATTTTGAAATTTTATTTGCTGAATGGTGCAGAACAAAACGAAAAGCAATGCTTGGTGCAGTATCCACATTTGATGTCGTCATTGTAGTGTTGTATTTTGTAACTATATTTACCCTTGCGTGGTGGGTTACGGTACAGGAGCGAAGAGCCAAAAAAGAGCGGTATGGCTCGAGTGATTACTTTTTGGGTGGGAAAAACATCGGCTGGTTTGTTATTGGGGCGTCTTTGTTTGCTTCCAATATTGGGTCGGAGCACTTAGTTGGCTTGGCTGGTTCAGGTGCGCGTGGCGATATGCCTGCTGGGCAATTTGAAGTGTTGGCATCATTGATTCTCATCTTATTAGGCTGGGTGTTTGTGCCGTTCTACATCAAGAGTGGTGTGTTCACTATGCCAGAATTTCTCGAACGGCGCTATAACAGAGCATCTCGCGACTACTTGTCCATCATGTCAATTTTGGCCTACATCCTGACCAAGATTTCCATGACAATCTTGGCGGGGGCATTAGTTTTTGAGGTGTTGGGCTTGGAGTTCTGGACGGGGGCCATTGTAGTGGTGGTAGCTACGGGTATTTATACCGTATTTGGTGGGTTGCGGGCAGTGGTCTATACCGACATGATGCAAATGTTTGTATTGGTAGTTGGCTCTATCGCGCTGACGGTGTATGGCCTAGAGGCGTTGGGTGGTTGGGATGGCCTGATGCACACGCTCGACCAGGCTACGGCGAGCAATCCGGACTTGTCGCGTGCAAAGTTTTTCAACTTGTGGCGCCCGGGCGATGATCCGGACTATCCCTGGACGGGCATTTTTTTCGGTGCGCCCATTTTGGGTGTGTGGTATTGGTGCACCGATCAATTCATCGTGCAGCGGGTGTTGTCGGCGCCCACTGTGAGTGAAGCGCGTAGGGGCACCATTTTTGGGGGCTTTCTCAAGCTACTGCCCATTTTCATTTTTATTATTCCCGGTGTAATTGCTTTTGCACTTTCGCAAAAAGGGATGATCCAGCTGGATAATCCCGAGCAGGCATTGCCGGCCATGATCACTGACTTTTTGCCGGCAGGCGTACGCGGTCTGATTTTGGCGGGCTTGTTGGCAGCGCTGATGAGTTCACTCTCTTCTGTATTCAATTCGTGTTCCACTTTATTTACTATTGATTTTTACAAGCGTTGGCGGCCTCAGTCTTCAGAGCGCGAGCTAGTGTGGGTAGGGCAGGTGGCTACGGTAGTGCTGGTGCTCATCAGCTTGGCGTGGATTCCCATCTTACAAGCATGGCTGGAAGGCAGCAGTTTTTATCAGATCCTACAGAGCATTCAGGCGTATATCTCGCCGCCTATTGCTGCGGCTTTTTTGTTGGGCCTGTTCGTCAAGCGCATCAACGGGCGCGGTGCCATCAGTGCGCTGTGGGCGGGATTTGTGCTGGGTATTGGTCGTCTTATCGCCGAGGTGGCCGTGAACAATGGCTGGTGGATACCTGCTCCTGGTGGCTTGGCCGAGTACTTTGTCACTTCCAACTTTTTGCACTTCGCCATATTTCTCTTTCTGGTCAGTGTCCTGATCATGTTGGGCGTCAGTTTGACAGCGCCACCTGAGCCGCCAGAGAGACTCAAAGATGTGACCTACGAGCCCAACCGAGATCCTGCTATGGCCTTTCGGCCTTCCAACCCCGATTTTTGGTGGACTGTGGCACTTATTGCCGGCGTGGTGTTTGTGTGGGTGCTTTTTAGCCCCTATGGTTTGGCTAGTACAGGCTGAGGTGGAGGGTATGCTGCAACTATACTGATAGCGCTTGGGCTAAGCGAAATTTGGCACTTTTGCCCCAAAATCAAACAATCCATGCAGGTAGATATTCTCGCCATAGGTGCGCATCCCGACGATGTGGAGTTGAGTTGTAGCGGTACATTGCTCAAACACATCGACATGGGTTATCGAGTGGGGCTGCTCGATCTGACGCGCGGTGAGCTGGGCTCGCGCGGCACAACTGAAATTCGCTTGAAGGAAGCAGCTCGTGCAGCTGAGCTTATGGGGGCGTGCTTTCGCAAAAATCTGGGCATGCCAGATGGCTTTTTTCAGCATGTACCTGAACACATCTTGGCCATCGCACAGGTGGTACGCTGGTGCAGGCCAAAGATCGTGTTGATGAATGCGCCGCAGGATCGACATCCCGATCACGGGCGTGCTGCCAAGTTGTGCGCCGATGCCTTGTTCTACTCGGGCTTGCGCCGCATAGTCACCACCGATGAAGCGGGGCAAGCGCAAGCGCCACATCGCCCTCAGGCTGCATACCACTACATACAAGACTACCAGCTCGAGGCCGACTTTGTCGTGGATATCAGCTCGTATATGGAGCGCAAACTCCAGCTGGTGCAGGCTTTTGAGTCGCAGTTTCACAACCCCAAGGCCCACCAATATGCCGATGAGCCACAAACGCCCATTTCTGGCGAAGACTTCTTGGCTTATTTACGTGCTCGAGCACGTGTGTATGGCCGGCCCATAGGAGTTGAGTTTGCCGAAGGTTTTATCTGTGTACGCACACCTGGCGTGCCTTCGCTCTTTGATTTGGTGTAAACATCAACGGCGCTGGGCATAACGCAGCAGGCGTCGGCCCGTGTCGGGGTACCATCCTTTAACGATGTATACGGGCCTCTTTTTGCCTTGCCGATATAGCAAGAAGACAGGCATCATCTTGACGCGCTTGGTGCAGTCATCCAGTTGTAGCACATTAGTGTCTTCATACCATCCAGCTTCTCGGGCCTTGGCGCGAAAAGAAGCTGACAGGCTGTCGGCTTCTACCCACGTCACAGGCAAGGAAGCGTACAATCCCTGTTTTTTGAAGCTGCGTTTGGCTACCCAGCAGTAGCCGCAATAAGGGCTCGAAAGGACGACAACATGCCATTGAGCGGTATCGGGTTCAAAGTGCTTGCTCAGAAAATGGCCGCAGTCTTCGAGCTTTTCGTATGGCATGCGATAGTTGAGCTTGCAACTATTCCAAAGCATTATGGCGGCACTGCCTATGAATAGGCAAAAAATGCTTTTGCAGGCATGCATGAGATATGCTTTCTAATAATAAGTAAGAAGGTGGGCTTCAAGCTGAAGCCCACTTTTGTCATGTTCAATGTACGATATCGCCGTATACTACGCAAACCCAATTCTTTTTGGGCTTACAACCACGTGTGATGGGGCGTTTGTCGAAAAATACCTTTGGGCCACTTTGCTTGCGCACTTCGGTCTGGGTACTGCGTGCCATGGCTTCGACCAAAGATTCGATTTCTGTTTGGGCCAGATAAGGCTGCAGTGGCGAAATATCTGCGCCCCTAAACAGCCCTTCCTCGAATACAAAGCTCGACTCAAACTCCACTAACTGATCGGCAGGTACTTTTTTTAGCTGGTCGAACTGAGACAAGTCGATGGTCTGTGCTTGGAGTGCTTGACCCCACCATGCGGATGCGACCAGGCAAAGAGCCCAATAGAGTAGTTGTTTCATAATCAATGTTTTTTGATGGTAAAAACAATCTAATCGCTCAGGCTGATCAGCCAATTGGTGTTTTGCAATTGCATTACAAAAAAACATGTGTCATATATATTCAAGTGTATAGGTAGGAATTGTCGTGGTTTTTACATCGGACAATTGGCGCAGCAAAGGATAAGGGGCATCTGCAGTTCAAAAATCGAGTATTGATCTGACTTGCTCAGCCCCACTGAGCCAGTGGCTTGCCTTTTCGGAAAAAGCGATTTGCTACGCGTTGGGCCACGGTGGGGTCCAGTTCTAGGGGGGGGGCGTGATGAGGCTTGATGCGCGCGTCGATCAGCAGTGGTACTTGACAGCGCCAGTGCTTATGCACGCATTGGGCTTGAGCACCGTGCACGTCGTGTGAGGGATTGGAGCGCGTGAAGGTGACCCACAAAAAGTTGGCCCAAGAGGCTGCCACAAAATTGGCATCGTCGCACAGTACGACCAGTGGCAGGCCTTGCATGTCGTGTCGACCCAGATGGTCGGCCAAGTGGGCGGCTTGCGCATAGCCATCTGGATGGCTGAAGGTAGGCCCTTCTACGGCTAGTATGCCGGGCTGGATCAGTTGGGGGTTGGAGAAGCCTTTCGGCAAATTGAAGGTTGCAGGCAGCTGAGTCGACAACTGTCTGCGGGTGGGGCCACAGACTGCAATGACGAGCTTGGACCCTTCGTTCCAGCCAGTGCCTGAATAGTCCAGTGTGTCTATAGTAGTGTGTGTATAGAAGTGCAAGTCGCGCGAGAAGTCCACTCGTTGAAGCAGGTGTCGGAAAAAAGCCTGCGTGTCGTAGGTGCGCAGCTGGGGGGCGTCGTTGCGTTCGGCGATAAAGAGGTATTTGGCCAGCGAAGTTTGGCCCTTGCCCAGTAAGTGATTGGCTTGGGTGAGGAGCTCTTCGGGTTTCTTTTCCCGAAAGGGCATATATCGTTCTGAACCGATGGCTAATAAGAGCGGATGTACGCCGGCTTCATCTACGGCATGCAGCTCGTGGATGCCCGGAAATTCGGCTGGGGTGAGCGGTTCGACCAGCTCGTGGATGAGCCAGCCAAAGGAAGAATCTTCTTGTGGTGGGCGCCCCACGACGGTGAAGTGCCAGATGGCATCTTTGCGATGCCATACCTCTTCCACTTCCATCACTGGGAAGTCGTGTTGGAGGCTGTAGTAGCCCAGGTGGTCGCCGAAGGGGCCTTCTGGTTTTTTCAGGTCTTTTCGGATGATGCCCGTAATGACAAAGTCGGCATCGGCGCTGAGTATATATCCCCCATGCCACTTATATCGAAATCGGCGCCCGCCGAGCATACCGGCAAAGGTCAGTTCGCTGAGTCCTTCGGGTAGCGGCATAATGGCTGCAAAGGCATGTGCTGGGGGGCCACCTACGAAGATGCTGGCTCGAAAGGGCAAGTCCGATTGGTTGTAGGCGGCGTGATGTACGCCGATGCCGCGATGCAGCTGGTAGTGCATGCCTACCTCACGATCGGGCACATAGGCGTTGCCTGAAAGCTGAATGCGGTACATGCCCAAATTCGACTGCATGATGTTGCGGCTGCCGGGCGGCAGGGTCAACACTTGAGGTAAAGTGATAAAGGCACCGCCGTCCATGGGCCAGCATACGATTTGCGGAAGCGCACTAATGTGCGTGCGCCTGTATTGTACGGGTACACGTCCGTATACGCGGCGGGGTAGGGCTTTGAGCGCGGTGAACGGAGCTGCCCGATAGGACCAAGGGTTGAGCAAGGCCTGTGTAGGATCTTTTTTTAGCTCAATGACTTGCTTGACGCGCCGCAGCGTATACCTGAAAAGCCATTCGGTGCGGGCTTTGGTGCCGTACAAATTCGACAAGGCGGGAAAGGGACTGCCCTTGACGCGCTCGAAGAGCAGCGCAGGCCCACCGGCGGCGTGTACGCGCAAGTGAATAGTGGCCATTTCCAGATATGGATCCACTTCTTCTTTGATGCGCACCAACTGACCGTGGCGTTCCAGATCGCGGGCAGCTTGGGCAAGCGAGGCATAGCTCATGGAGCAACTTTTGGCCGAAAGGTAAAATGGATGCCTTAGTTGGCCAAAGAGGAGGCTCACACTTAGTTTACTGATCTCCTATTTTGGCTAACTCCCTATCATTGTAAGGTGGCCGCTTCACCACATATTTGAGTGCTTTGATGGTAGCAATGGGGCCTTGGTCTATGGCCAAGTTAATTAACCAGGCGGGAATCATCCCACCAGGATCTGATTGGAGGTAATACTCTAAACGAAGTAGGCCGGAGTCTAATGGCGTGAAAACCCATTTGGAGAAATAATATGGAATGCGAACTACTTCTTCGGATGGTGGAGGCGCATGTCGCCATATAGTCGATTCAAAAATTAATTGAGAAGTGCTGGAGTCTAAATGCATTTCGCTGAGTGCGTAGAGCTCGCGATCGCTCAATGGCCAAGGGAAGTCTATTTTCGAATAGTACACCAATTGAGTATGAGAAATCTTTTTTACTATGCGAGAAGAAGTGACGCGGTAAACCCAGTTCTGGTAGTTGTTGGCATCGTTGAGTAATGCTGCTACATTAGATAAAGATGCTTCGAGTGTAGTTTCTATTTTCAGTTCCTTGATCTGAGAAGAGCTTTGCTGGCGCGTAAACACGCGAATGCCCGCTACGTCTTTTTTCAACTGCCAGACTATTTGTGCAATTGCTCTTTCCGTATTTACACCTATGCAAATAATTACTACTCCTGCGAACACAAGCCGAGATCTCATGCTCTACCGTGCTATGTTTGTGGAAATAAGTATCATACTTTTGCGCATAGGCGTTGTGTGCTTCTGTGAATTTGATGTGATTGCAACAAATTTAGTTGAAAGCTCTATCTAAGAAAACCCCTTTGCCATATGCGCCAATACTTGAACTTACTTCGCAAGGTGCTCCAAGAAGGTGTGCCTAAAAGTGACCGCACAGGGGTGGGTACTATTAGTATTTTTGGGCATCAGATGCGATTCGACCTGAGTGAAGGATTTCCACTGGTCACGACCAAAAAGCTGCACCTCAAGAGCATTATTTATGAGTTGCTGTGGTTCTTGAAAGGCGACACCAACGTGCGCTATTTACAACAGCACGGTGTGCGCATTTGGAACGAATGGGCCGATGAACACGGCGACTTGGGCCCTATCTACGGCAAACAGTGGGTAGCATGGGAAGATGGCCGAGGTCAGACGATCAACCAAATCGCTCAGGCCGTACACCAACTGAAACACAATCCCAACAGCCGGCGCATTCTGATCAGTGCATGGAATGTGGCTGATTTGCCCAAAATGGCATTGGCACCCTGCCATGTGCTTTTTCAGTTCTATGTAGCTGACGGCAAGTTGTCGTGCCAACTCTACCAGCGCTCAGCTGACTGCTTCTTAGGCGTGCCCTTTAACATCGCTTCCTATGCACTCCTTACACTTATGATGGCACAAGTGACCGGTTATCAGCCAGGCGAGTTTATTCACACTTTGGGTGATGCTCACCTGTACAACAACCACCTGGAGCAGGCCAAGTTGCAGCTAAGTCGTACGCCTAGGCCGCTTCCGCAAATGAAACTCAATCCGGAGGTAAAGGACATTTTCTCCTTCCGATATGAAGACTTTGAGCTTGTAGGCTACGATCCACATCCCCATATCAAGGCACAAGTGGCTGTATGATCAGGGCCGGTTTTCAAAAGTCATTGGAAAGGGAGATTGAATATTGTAAAATGAAAGATCAAAATAATTTGTACGAAGCCAAAATTGTTTTTAAGACTTTATTAAGACAATCCTATATTTGCGCGTCACCTCCACACAGCAAAGTGATAAAAATCATCAGGGCCTGCTGAACATGTGCAGTGTTTTGCAGTTCCACCTTTGGCTTTACCATGCACATAGTAGATGAAAAGTGGACTTGATCCTGGGTGTACTATATTACACAGAGGATAAAGGGGATGTGTGTACTTGGGAGAAGTGTTAACAAAGTCTTAAATCTATTTTGAGAAGGTCTAAATAAGCTGAGGGGCTTACTACTCATTGGTAAAAAAATAATGGCCGTATATCTTTGCGCCCAGCTTGAAGAAAGCTTCATATATCGGGGCATTTTTGAAAAATCAACCACTGTGAAGATGTCGTATAAGTCTTTGACAACCTATGTTTTCACGCTATTATTGGCGTGGGCTTCCAATTCGGTTTGGGCTCAAGAAGCTGACATCGAGGCAGGTAAGACGCTATTTAAAAATCTTTGTGCTGCTTGCCACAACCGCAATATGAAGGATGACCTGACGGGTCCTGCATTGGGAGGCGTTGAAGAGCGTTGGGCCGATTACCCACGAGAGGATCTCTACAAATGGATTCGCAATTCGCAGGCGCTTATTGCCCAAGGGCACCCAAGGGCTGTAGAGCTTTGGAATGTTTGGAAGCCCACGGTGATGAATAACTTCCCCAACCTTAGCGACCAGGACATTGAGAATATCCTCGCCTATATAGAGTACGAGTACACCAAAAAAGATGAGGTGGCTACTACAGGTGGTAGTGCTCCAAGGGGGCCTACCACTGGTGCTGGGCAAGACAATACCTTTCTCATCGCTACACTTTTCGTCATTTTAGCCGTGTTAGCTTTGGTGTTGGCGCGTATCGTGGCCAATCTCAACTACCTGATGGCTGCCAAGGAAGGGCAAGAAGTCGAGCGCAAGACGCTCATGGATATTTTGACGAGCAAGAGTGTAGTGAGCTTTGTGATTTTCGCTATCGTCGTAGTAGGAGGCTATACGACTGTGAATCGCGCCATTATGCTTGGGCGCCAACAAGGATATCAGCCCGATCAGCCTATCAAGTTTTCGCATGCCACGCATGCGGGCTTGCACAAGATCGATTGTCAGTATTGTCATGATGGGGCACGTCGTTCTAAGCATTCGATTATTCCAGCAGCCAACACATGCATGAACTGCCACCGAGCGATCAAGAAAGGCTCTAAATATGGCACAGCTGAGCTGACGAAGATCTTTGCATCTGTAGGCTATGATCCTTCTACTGACAAGTATATCGAAAACTACGAGCAGCTCAGTCAAGAGGAAATAGAGAAGATCTACAAGAAGTGGATTACCGACGAATACGTCAAAGATAAGGGTACGCTTGATGCCGAAGGTGAGTTAGAGATCGAAGAACAATGGGAAGGCATTGTACGATCACTCACTACCGAGACCAAGCCGCAGATTCAGGGCGAGATCCCTTGGGTGCGCATTCACAACTTGCCCGATCACGTCTTCTTTAGTCATGCCCAGCACGTCAGTGTAGGAAAGATCGAATGCCAGAAGTGTCATGGCCCCATCGAAGAGATGGAAGTCGTAGCACAATATGCACCGCTCTCAATGGGCTGGTGTGTCAATTGCCACCGCAAAACGGAAGTCAAGTTTGCCGATAACGAGTACTACAAGTCCTACGAGCGTTTGCACGAGGAAATCGCTTCAGGTAAGCGCGACAAAGTCACCGTCGAAGACATCGGTGGTACCGAGTGCCAGAAGTGTCACTATTAATTAGCAGCTTGTACTGCTCGTGTGTCCTAATTTGTTTGACTCAAATATTCCAGCATAAAAATGGAAAACAAGACTAAGAAGAACCACACCTGGATCGGCATCGATCAACTCGAAAATGCAGCAGCTTTTGAAGAGGCAGCTGCTCGCGAATTTCCGGATTTGCCCGTAGGCAAAGAGGTGGACAAGGTAGCTGCCAATCGTCGTGACTTTCTCAAGTTTTTGGGCTTTAGCCTGGGCGCTGCTACCATCGCTGCCAGTTGCGATATTCCTGTTAAGCGCGCAATTCCTTATGTGGTCAAGCCCGACACCATTGTGCCTGGCGTGGCCACTTACTATGCTTCGAGCTTCGTCAATGGTGGGGATTACTGTGCCGTGTTGGTCAAGACGCGTGAGGGGCGGCCGATCAAAATTGAGGGCAACAGCTTGTCGAATGTGACCTATGGAGGCACAAGTGCACGTGCGCAAGCCGTTGTGTTGAGCTTGTACGACACCAATCGCTTTGCTGGACCTGGAAAGATGGAGCAAGGGCGCTTTACCCAGCAGTCGTGGAAAGATGTGGACCAGGCTGTGATGAACAGCCTTACGGCAAATAGCCATATCCGCATAGTGACTCATACGCTTTTGAGCCCCACAGCTAAAAAGGTATTAGAAGAGTTTCAAGCTGCCTATCCCAATGCAAAAGTGGTAACCTATGATCCGGTGTCGGCCTCAGCATTGATTCAGGCCAATGAAGCTTGCTTTGGCCAGCGCGTAGTGCCCAATTACCGCTTTGACCAGGCAGACGTGATCGTGAGCTTTGGAGCAGACTTTTTGGGCACTTGGATCTCCCCAGTCGAGTATGCACGGCAATATGCGGCCAACCGTAAGATTGAGGACGTGCACAAGGCCAAGATGTCGCGCCACTATCAGGTAGAGGCTGCCATGACGCTTACAGGCTCGAATGCAGACCATCGCATCTTGGTCAAGCCCTCGGAGCAAGGAGCTGCCATAGCTGCTCTGTACAACGAGCTTGCTCGGAAGGCAGGACAGCCCACAGTTTCAGCGCCTAAAGTGAATGACAAAGCTGCGGCCATGCTCAAACAAGCCGCTGAGGATTTGTGGCGTCATCGAGGTCAGTCGTTGGTGGTGAGTGGCACCAACAATATAGGTGAACAGATTTTGGTCAATGCCATCAATAATATGCTGGGCAATATTGGCAAGACGGTGCGTTTTGCCAATGCTTCTTTGCAGCGCCAGGGCATCGACCGAGATGTACAGCAACTGATCGGTGAGATGAACAAGGGCGCAGTTGATGCCGTGTTCTTCTGGGGGGCTAATCCAGCCTACGAACTGCCCAATGCCGATGCTTTTGCCGAAGCACTGCAGAAGGTCAAGCTGAAGGTGTCGTTTTCGGGTATGCCCGATGAAACTACGGCTCTGTGTGATTATGTAGCACCTACCCATCACCTACTCGAAAGTTGGGGCGATGCTGAGCCCAAGCGCGGCATGTATAGCTTGATACAGCCTACCATTGCGCCCCTTTTCGATACACGACAGGCAGAAGAAACGCTGTTGCGTTGGGCAGAGAGTGCTAACCTCAATACACAAACTGAGCAGCCTTATTACGAGTATTTGAAGGCTACTTGGGAGCACGATATGTTCCCGCGTCAGACCAAATATGCCACCTTCCAGCGCTTTTGGGACATGAGCTTGCACGACGGAGTATTCGAGCTGGAAGAGCAGGAGCCACAAGTGAGCTTCGCTGGTGATGTGCAAGCTGCTGCCGCAAAAGTCACCAAGCCCGCCAATAGTGAGCTGGAAATTCAGTTTGTCGAGACAGTTAATATAGGCAACGGCCAGTATGCCGACAATCCGTGGCTCATGGAGTTGCCCGATCCCATCAACCGCTGTGTGTGGGATAACTACTTGATGGTGCCGGTAGTGTTCGATGGTCATCGCCACTTCGACGGCGAAGGTCCCTTTGCTGGCTTTAACCAAGAGGAATTTTACGGTTTTGCTGATAAGGCAGAAATTGAAGTGGCTGGACGGAAAGCCGTGTTGCCTGTAGTACGTCAGTTTGGCCAGATGCGCGGTACGGTGGGCTTAGCACTGGGCTATGGCCGTCGCGTAGCGGGCAAAGCTGGTGTAGGTGTGGGTGTAGATGCTAATCCTTGGCTCACTATAGATGCTGATGGCAACACTCAGTACTACAATACGGATGTGAAAGTACTCGGCAAAGCTGGCAAATACGAGATGGCCTGTGTACAGTACCATCACACCATGGGTGTGACGGGCAAGAAAGAGGGTAGTGATGAGGTGATCAATGTAGATGAGCAGGCCGTGACGACCATCAAGGAAGGGTATCAAGGTGGGTTGGTCGATCGCACCATCATACGCAGGGCGAATCTTTCAGAGCTCGACAAATTTGTCGAAGAATTGAAGGAAGAGCGCCACGAGGCCGAGCATCTCAATCAGCAAACACTTTACCCGTACGAAGAATACAAGGAAAAGTACTATTCGCAAGGCCACCATTGGGGCATGCATATCGACTTAAATGCCTGCATTGGTTGTGGAGCTTGTGAAGTGGCCTGCATGGCAGAGAACAACGTACCGGTGGTGGGCAAATACGAAGTGTTCCGCCATCATGAGATGACGTGGTTGCGCATTGATCGCTACTTCTTTGGCGATTACGAAAACCCCAATGTGGTCTATCAGCCGATGATGTGTCAGCATTGCGACAATGCGCCTTGCGAGAATGTATGCCCAGTGTCAGCCACTAATCACAGTGCGGAAGGGCTCAACCAGATGGCTTACAACCGCTGTATCGGTACGCGCTATTGCGCTAACAACTGCCCTTACAAAGTGCGTCGCTTCAATTGGTTGGACTACACCACAGCCGACTTGTTCCCCATCAATGAGAATGAGGTCAATGGCGAAGTAGTCTATGCCGACAATCTGGTGCGCATGGTGCTCAACCCCGATGTGACGGTACGCGAGCGCGGGGTAATGGAAAAGTGTAGCTTCTGCGTGCAGCGCATACAAGAAGGCAAGCTCACGGCTAAGCGCGAAGGCCGCAAGTTGGAAGATCACGACGTGAAGACTGCTTGCCAGACAGCTTGCCCCACAGGCGCTATCACTTTTGGCGACACCAACAACGAAAAGAGTGCGGTACGCCAGCAATACAACTCGGAACTGAACTATGTCGTCCTCGAAGAGATTGGTGTGCGGCCTTCGGTGCAATACAAGGCTAAGGTGACCAACAAAGTAGAGGCGTTGGGTTAAGCTTGCCGCTTTTTTTGTGAAAATGAAAAATCACTGAATACAAATGAGTCAGCCAGTTTCTCCTATACGCGAGCCGCTCATCACGGGCCACAAGACTTATCACGACATTACGGAAGACTTGGTGTCGCCCACCGAAAAAACCACGGTGAGCTGGGCTTTGGCTACCATGGCTTCAGCTTTGCTGTTGGCCTATGGCGTGTTTTGTCTTATCTGGACTTTCTGGGTCGGGATCGGTTCGTGGAACGTGAACCGCACCATTGGCTGGGGGTATGACATTACCAACTTCGTTTGGTGGATCGGTATTGGCCATGCTGGTACGCTGATTTCGGCCATCTTGCTGCTGTTCCGCCAAAAGTGGCGTACAGGTGTCAACCGGGCAGCAGAAGCCATGACCATTTTTGCCGTGATGTGTGCGGGGCTGTTTCCCGCGACACATACTGGGCGCCCATGGTTTGATTTCTTTATGTTTCCTTACCCCAACACGCGCGGCCCGTTGTGGGTGAACTTCAACTCGCCGCTGTTGTGGGATCTGTTCGCCATTTCTACTTACTTCACGGTATCGCTGCTGTTCTGGTACACGGGCTTGGTACCTGACTTGGCTACCGTGCGTGACAGGGCCAAGGGCTTGCGCCGCAAGATTTATGGCTTTTTTGCGATGGGCTGGACGGGATCTGCCAAACATTGGCAGCGCTTTGAATCGCTGTCGCTGATTTTGGCAGGCTTGGCCACGCCACTGGTACTTTCTGTGCACACGATTGTGAGTTTTGACTTCGCCACTTCTGTGATTCCAGGTTGGCATACTACCATCTTCCCGCCATACTTCGTGGCAGGGGCCATCTTCTCGGGTTTTGCCATGGTGCAAACGCTGATGACCATCACGCGCAAGCTGCTCAAGCTGGAAGACTATATCACCATTGCGCATATCGAGAGCATGAACAAGGTGATCTTGCTGACAGGTTGGATTGTAGGTACGGCTTACCTGACTGAGTTGTTTATCGCCTGGTATTCAGGTTATATTTATGAGATGTTTGCCTTTTACAATCGCGTGTTTGGCCCCTATTATTGGGCTTATATTGGAATGATGGGTTGCAACGTGCTTTCGCCTAATATATTCTGGATCAAGAAGTTTCGCCGAAATGTCACCATTACTTTCTTCATGTCCATTTTTGTCAATATTGGCATGTGGTTCGAGCGATATGTGATCATTGTGTCGACTTTGGCTCGTGACTATTTGCCCTCGAGTTGGAGTTACTATTGGCCTAGCTGGGTAGAGATTGGCATCTATTTGGGCACCTTTGGGCTGTTCTTTACGCTCTATCTCATTTTTGTGAAGGTGGCGCCAGTAGTGGCTGTAGCTGAGGTGAAAGCCATTCTCAAGACGGCTGGTGATCAGTATGTAGGTGTAGAGGCTGCGAAAAAGGCAGAAGCGGCAGCATCGCATTGATGTGCTGTGGCAGTGTGCATTTGCCGACAGGCAATTCCAACAAAACGAATAGCGAACAACCGTAAACTGCTCAATAAATGAAAAAGAAGGACGTACTCTTCGGCTTATATGACGACGAAGAAATCCTGCTCAAAGCCGTCAAGGAAGCGCGACAGCAGCATCTGGATATCATGGATGTGTTTACACCTTTCCCTGTGCACGGCATGGAGCAGGCCTTGGGCCTGGCCGAGTCTCGCCTGCACATTGCAGGCTTTGTGTATGGCATGATAGGTACCCTGACGGCTTTTTTAGGTATGACGTGGATCTTCACCAAGGACTATCCTATAATTTTTGGTGGTAAGCCGTTTTGGTCAGTGCCTGCGTTTATCCCCATCACTTTTGAGCTTACCGTGCTCTTTGCAGCCATTGGCATGACGGTAAGTTTTTACATCGTCAATGGGCAAGGCTTTGGAGTGGATAATCCCACGCTTGATGATCGCATCACGGATGACAAGTTCTGCTTGGCTTTTGACAAGTCGGGTAAGAGCCAAGCAGAAGTGGATCAGTTGCGCGACTTTCTCAAGCGTACAGGTGCTAGTGAAGTGCATGAAAAAACAATTGAGAAGAAATAAAATTAGGTGCAGCCTGTGTAATGGGCTGTGAAATTTGATTTGGCAACCAAGCACGAATCGTAACAATGAAAAAGACCAACTATATTCTGTTGATTGGCCTGTTAGCAGGCCTGTTGCTCATGGGCAGTGCCTGCCAACAGCCTGGCCCCAATCAGACAGGTAGTGAATTTATTCCAGGCATGGCACATTCCATCGCATATGAGGCGAATGTGTATATCAACTATCCATTGAACAGCTTTGATGAAGAAAGTGTGCTGGGGCGTTATGAATTGTCAAAGCCCCGTCAGCCGGTAGCAGGTACTATCCCACGCGGGTATACGGGCATTGCTTTGGCTGCCGATGAGTCCCAGACAGCTCAAGAGCTTGATGTGCTGCTAGGTAAGAAAGGTAATGCTATTGGCGTACCGCTCAATGGCCATGTGCCGTACTACTACCCGAATACAGAGGAAGGTCGTGCACGTGCTACTGCAGAAATCATTCAAAACCCTTTTCCCATTACTGCCGAGGGCTTAGCACGAGGTAAAGAGCTCTACGATATCTATTGCGGCATTTGCCATGGCGAAAAAGGCGATGGCAATGGCTACCTAGTACGTGAAGATGGAGGTGTATATCCTGCAGCACCTAAGAACTTTTTGTTGGACGAATACGTGCAGGCTTCTAATGGCCGATATTATCATGCCATTATGCATGGCATTAATGTCATGGGGAGCTATGCCGACAAACTGTCGTATGAAGAGCGGTGGCAGGTGATCCACTGGATTCGTGCGTTGCAAGCCAAAGATCGCAAGCTGAAATACGACGAAAACGAAAACACGTTAAACCCCGAGTTCGGCACTCCCGCGGCGTTATTGCGCCCCGTAGTAGCCGAACACAATGTAGCACCTGCTCCTGCTGTGAAAGAAGGACAGAATGACCAGGTGAATAGCCAGATGCATTAATTGGCTATAGCCCTTTGCCTTTCGGCAAAACCAACTTTGAAACAGGTTTAGTTCATTTATAAATGTGAAAAGATACAATGAGCGATTTCACCTTTGACGGCAATCGGAAGAAGTTCCTGTATGGCATGATGGCGGTGGGCCTCGTGTGTCTGTTGTGGACGTTCTTCACCGACCATACGCCCGGACATATGCGCTTTTGGACCAACTTTTTGCACAATAGCGCTTTTTTTACGGGAATCTCTTTTATCTCACTATTCTTCCTTGCTGCTGCTATTACGGCATGGGGTGGTTGGTATATAGCTTTCAAGCGAGTAGTTGAAGCTTTTACCCTTTTCTTGCCAGTAGGCTTGGTACTAATGCTGATTGTGGCTGCAGGTATATGGGGGCATTTGCATCACCTGTATCATTGGGCCGACCCGCAGGCAGTAGCTACTGATGAGGTGTTGCAGCACAAGTCGGCTTTTCTCAACAAAGGCTGGTTTACTTTTGGCACACTCATCTTTGTGGGTGTTTGGTACTGGGTAGCTCGTAAGCTGCGTAGCCTTTCGCTCGAAGAGGATGAAAAGGGAGGCCCTCTTAACTTCACCTTCCACAAACAGATGCGCAAGTACTCGGCGGGTTTTCTGCTTTTTGCAGCCTTTTCGAGTGCTGCCTTGATCTGGCTGTGGCTCATGTCGATAGATGCTCATTGGTATAGCACCATGTATGCCTGGTACATGACTGCTAGCTGGTTTGTAGGTGCTACTGCCTTGATGATCTTGGTGCTTATCTGGCTGCGTAGCAATGGCTATATGCCTTGGCTCAACGACGATCACCTACACGATATGGGCAAGTTTATGTTTGCCTTCAGCATTTTCTGGACGTACCTTTGGTATGATCAGTACATGCTAATCTGGTACGGCAACGTAGGGGAAGAGACCATTTACTTCAAAGAACGTCTCGACAATTATCCCGTACTCTTCTACGGCAACTTAATTCTAAACTTCGTGCTGCCCTTCTTAGTACTGATGCCCAATACGGCTAAGCGCAAAATGGGTACGTTAATTTTTGTATCGATCTTGGTGTTCTTCGGCCATTGGTGGGACTATTTCCAGGCCATTAAGCCAGGTGCGTTGATCAATGTACAACATTTGGCTCACGCCGCAGAAGAGGCTGGGCATGCGGCTGAGCATGGATCTCATTTTGTGATGGGCTTTACCATTCCGGGGCTGCTCGAGCTGGGCACATTGATCGGCTTTTTGGGGTTGTTCTTGTATGTGGTGATGCGCCAATTGGAAAAAGTGCCACTGCTGCCCAAGAACGATCCGTACAAAGAAGAAAGCTTGCATCACCACGTTTGGCCCTTTGGTTAATTATTTTTTGCAAAAGCTGTGAACAAAACTTGCAGTTCTGTTTTACATCTTGTTCGTAAATACTGAGGGGAAACCCTCCAAACCTTAGCGAAACTATGACGGCTTTTCTGGCGATAGCATCCATTGTTCTGATTGTCGTAGTGCTCATCCAGATCGGGAAGATATCCGAGCTGGCGCGCAAAATTCGCGGAGAAGAAGAAGCGCAATACGCCACCAACAGGGTAAATGGCAGCATGATGCTGTGGTTTATGGTTTTCTTTTTGGCTTTTTGTGTGTGGTCTGCCATTCACTACAAAAATCTCATGCTGGGTTACGGCCCTCTGGAGTCCGCTTCTGCGCATGGCGGAGAGATCGACAGCATGTTCAACGTGACGTTGTTTTTCACCGGCTTGGTCTTTATTGCCACACAAGTAGCCTTGTTCTACTTCGCATGGAAATATCGCGGGCGCAAGGGGCACAAAGCGGACTTCTACCCTCATGATGACCGCTTGGAGTTGCTGTGGACGGGCGTGCCTGCTGTGGTAATGACCTTCTTGGTGATCCGCGGGCTCATAGCCTGGAATGAGATCATGGTTGATATTCCAGCAGATGCCGTGCCCGGTAAAGATTATATAGAAGTAGAAGCTACAGGCTCACAATTTTTGTGGTACCTGCGTTATCCAGGGCCCGACCACAAGCTCGGTGCACGTGATTATCGCAAGATCACCGCTACAAATCCATTGGGGCAAGATTGGACTGACGAGGCTAACCTCGACGACTTCCAGCCTACAGATCTAGTGTTGCCTGTGGGCAAGCCAGTGCGCGTGCGCATTACCTCGCGAGACGTGCTGCACAACTTTTATTTGCCACACTTCCGCGTCAAGATGGATGCCGTACCGGGTATGCCTACTTTCTTTGTCTTTACCCCTACGATGACTACTGAAGAATATCGGCGTAAGCTAGGCGAGCGTGATGAAGATGGCAACCCGAAGTACCCAGAGTGGTGGGAACCCACGGATCCCAATGATCCAGAGAGTGAGCCTCGCTGGAAAACTTTCAATTTCGAGCTGGCTTGTGCGGAACTTTGTGGCAAAGGCCACTTCTCAATGCGCAAAATCGTGCGTGTCGTTACTGAAGAGGAATACGAGCAGTGGTTGCAAGAACAGCAGTCCTACTACTTCTCTACCATACGAGGTACAGAGGAAGATCCTCATGTGGATAAGCTTTTTCCTCAGGAAATTGAGCAACTCAAGCAAGATTTGAACAGCAAGCTGGAAGAAGCTCTTTCTGCTGCACCTGGCGTGCAATCTATACCACTGCCTCATATCAATTTTGTGGAAGGATCAGCTCAACTCGCTCCCATTTCGCATTACGAGTTGGATGCACTGGCTGAAGCGCTGAAGAAATATTCCGACGTGCGCATCGAGATTGCAGGGCATACAGATGATACGGGTAATGCTGAGGCCAATCAGGAGCTTTCTCAAGCACGTGCACAAGCTGTAGCCGACTATTTGATCAACAACAAGGGCATTGACGCCACGAGATTGGTGGTTAAAGGCTACGGTGCCACTCAACCGGTGGACACCAACGACACCGAAGCGGGGCGTGCTGCTAATAGAAGAGTAGAAATTCGCATAATGGGTAAATAAAGAATGTGGCAACCCATAACACATTCAAGGTTTAACTTTTAAATACTACCACCCATGGCAAATACAGTGGTAACCCAGCCGGTCGAGAAGCAAGTGTACAATACCGATGAACTGATCGAGAAGTACGGCTTCGACGACCATTTTCACGAACATCACCATGGTGATAAGTTCCAGTCGAACTTCATCACCAAGTACATCTTCAGCCAAGATCACAAGATGATTGCCAAGCAGTTTCTGATCACGGGTATGATTTGGGCCTTGATCGGGGCCGCTATGTCGGTCATCTTCCGCTTACAATTGG